>OBJE01000013.1_pt1 | contig 238771 bp, 231 predicted proteins | sample 1519681 | NCBI WGS metagenome assembly OBJE01 (sample SAMEA3888898, study PRJEB22519) | human gut metagenome | biome: human gut; feature: human-associated habitat; material: faeces | place: Denmark | collected 2011 | reverse complement strand
CCAGCGTTTCAAAGCCATCCATACCAGGCATCATCACATCCAGCACCACAAGCTGATACTCCTGCTCTCTTAATTTTTGTAAGCCCTCTTTTCCGGTATTACAAAAATCAGCTTCTATGTTTTCTGCTTGTACGCTACGTTTAATCAAAGCGCACAGTTCTCTGTCATCATCTATAATCAGGATTTTATTCATGGTGCAACCCCTTCCCTTGTTTTGTCCTTCCGTCAATCGGCTTTTCTGCGTTCTTTGGGATCAGCCAAACACCAGCCATCTTTACAGCGCCGGGGATACGCCCAGCAGCGCAATAGTAATTTACTCTACGAGGTGTCACGCCCCATTTTTCGGCGGCCTCTTTTAGTGTCATATAATCCATTATGCACCTCCACAGAGTACATTATAGTTCTTTGTCTCGAACAATACAAGTTTATCACCAATCGTAGCTTTATATAATCGGCATAATCGTACAGCTTGTCAGGCATAATAAGGTCATTCCATCATATAAACCGGAACGATACAATATTATTGAGGTGAACGATTATGCCGATTGATGATTTAACTGCTTTAGGGCAAAAAATGCGGGAAGCCCGAAAGAATAAAGAACTGACACAACAGGAACTTTCTGATCTGAGCCATGTTTCTGTAAAGCAAATCGCCAATATCGAAAAAGGGAAAATGAATCCTTCCTATTTGATTTTGAGAGCATTGGCAAAGGTCCTGCACATCTCTTTAGATACACTTATAAATCCAGATGTTTCTCTGGAGGATGAGGGTGTCAATCAGATGAAAATGCTTTATTCCAGCTGTCCGCCAGAAATGCGTGACACCCTGCTGCATCACACCCAGGAAACGGTGAAAGAACTGACAGAGTTGTCCGAGATATTTGAAATGAATTGAGCCAGTGAGTGAAATTTAACAATTCTCTCACTGGTTCTTTTCATTTAAAAAAAGAGATTTACTTTTATAAATATCTCCGCTATTATTCCAAACAACATTTTTCTCTAATATGCCGGAACACCATATCCATAAATGTTACTGCTTCCGATACTGTAACTTCGTCTCGCCACTTTATCCCCACTATTGCCTTCAATGGTATTTACAGTTCCACCACTGACGCTCTCTACAATTCCAACGTGGTCAATCGTTCCATTGTTTCCCCAGTCAAAGAAAATAATATCTCCTGCTGCCGGGATATAACTGCTGTCTCGGAACCTGCCCTTACTTTCAAACCATCTGACACCGTCCGAACAAAGAGAAAATTTCGGAATAGCTCCACTTTGTATATAACCACTCTGGTCTGCACACCATGATACAAAACAGGCACACCACTCTACCCGGCTTCCAAATCCATACCAGCTCCAGTAGGTTGTTCCACCTTTTCCTTCCTGCGATGCTGCCACCTGAACGATTGCCTGATTCCCAATGCCTGTCGGGATTCTTCCAAATGCATAATACTGAAGCACATGTGGCACATACTGCTTGTCCCCATAACTGCTCCACCCCATCCTCTGTGCCATCATATCGGAAAATTCTGCTGCATTTGCTAGGGTATATCCACCTCTGGCTTTCGCCCATTCCAGATATCCATTTCCATAATTGTAACTTTGCAATGCCAGTTTAATATTTTCCATATCCAGAGGATTTTTTACTCCCGCACGTTCCAGACAGCTTTTAATCTCCTGCACACCACAGGAAATCGAATACTCCGGATCTGTGATTCCATTCGGCTGTTTAGGATATTTTGTATTAAAGCTTCCTTCTGAACACTGCATTGGATCAAGACCTTTCCCACCGGATTCCTGCATCATAATCGCTTTGATCAGTTCCACATATTCACCAATGCCATACTGGTTTGCATACTGCCGGATCAGTGGTTCGTATGCTTCTACTTCTGCACTGACGGAAGAAACCGTACTGGAATTATCCCCACCTGTCATGCATAGAAAACCACCAAATAAAATGACGATAATCAAAATCATAACCGCAATCCAACCGCCTGCAGTCAATGCACTCAGTAATGCTTTTGTAGCTTCAATCAACGCTTTTATCGCATGTGTTACCGCTTTTGCTGTCTTTTTCACTGCAATCGTGGTATCTCGTGCTGTCTGTCTTGCTGTCTGCACTGCTTTTTCTGCCTTTTTCATGGAATAATGCATTGCCTGGACAGAAGCATTTGCTGTCTGCTCCGATGTTTTGATACTGGTCCTTGCCGTTTGTTCTGCAGTCTTGACCGCTTTTTCAGAAGTCTTGATAATACCTTTTCCGGTATTCTTTACAACCTGTTCCGATGCTCTCCCGGTCTTGATGGTTCTTTTATCCCGTTCAATGGTCTTGATTTTTTTGACAGCAAGTTCTCGCCCCTGTTCCTGTGCCTTTTCTCCGCCTGAAGGCGATACTGGTCGCATTTGTTCTTTCGGCTGGTAAACAGTTTCTTCGCCTGCCGAAGAAACAGAAGCTTTCTCTTTCTTCCGTTCAATAAGCTTTTCTGCCTGTCTACGTACCTGATACCCTGTTTCGTGAAAGATGCGGTCAGCATACTTGCTGGCCGCATCTTCTGCATAACCTACCGGATTATTCTCTCTATCACTGGATTTCTCCGTCGATTGCATGACAGTTTCTTTTGTTCTGACATAGGACTGTTTGACATGGTCTGTCACCGTAACCGTCTTATCTAATACTTTAATATCCTTATGGACTTGGCGTGTTTTTATCTTACGATCCATCGCTTTCCTCCATTTGAATCTTTATCTAGCGTTCATGATTAGTTTCTTTTTTATTCACCTGTGGCAGTTCCCGGCAGTATTCCGGATACTTTATGCGGATTGCTTCATAAAAATATGGTGCATAACCGCAATCAAACATCTCGTATGGGGTTGACAGACTTTCATCTCCCTTCTCCACATATCCATTCCACAAGTTGAAAGCCAATCTGGTCAATCGTGCCGAACCACCTGTCTGCCACCCTTCGTGTAATGCTTCCGGTTTAATCAAACGCTCCTTAAAATCAAACATGCGGTCAACATGATTTCTCGTATCTTCGGAAATTCCCACACAATAAAAAAATGAACTGTAATAACTGTCGTGCTTTCCGCATTTAGCTAACATCTGATAAAAAAACTTTTCGTGTTCCTTTGATGAAAATCTGATTTCTGACATATTTTTCTCCTTTTCCGGCACTAAAAAAACGCCACAAATTGTGACGATTTCCGGTGCCATTCTCTTAAATTGATTATTGAAGTTACATTCTTCCTCGGTTGATACTGTCCTCTCCCGGCTTTGTGGTCATCAGTTTATACAACCTTGTATTGGTCGGAAATCTATTGACGAACGGTACAAGTGAACTTCCGTATTTCACCAAACCGCAACCGGCATCTGCATTTGTGATATATCCCATTTGCTCAGTGGAGATATTCAGAAGTGTTGCCAACTTTGCTCTGTCCGGCTCTGCCTGATTAAGCATCACGATATACTCACTGTTGGAAATCATCGTACTTGCAAGAACAGAATCTAACAGATATTCCACGTTCTGGGTAATTGCTGTCGGAAATGCATTACGCTTACGAAATCTTCGCCATGCAGAGTTAAAAAATGCTCCGGAATACTCATTTTCAAATACTACATGAAACTCGTCTAAGAAAATATGAGTTCGCTTTCCCTGTTTCCAGTTCTCTGTTACCCGGTTCAGCATTGCATCAGTGATAACCAGAAGTCCCATGGTCTTTAGCTGCTTTCCTAAATCCAGAATGTCGTATACCATGATACGGTTATTCACATCAACATTACTTTCATGTGCAAATGCGTCCAGACTTCCATTTGTAAATAATTCTGATACCAGTGCCAGATCCTGTGCTTCCGGTTCTTCCTGTTCCAGAAACTTTTCACGCAACACCCGTAAAGTAGGCACTGCTCCACCATGCTGATATTCCTCATAGACTTCCCCTACACATCGGTCAATAATGGAACGTTCCTTCGCATTGATCCCTTTTTTATCCAACTGCTCAAACAGAGATAAGATAAACTGTGACTTCTCAATCACTGGATCACCGCCATCTCCATATCCGTCTACCATATCCATTGCATTGATATGATCCCGGCTTCCTGCAGCAATGCGAACCACTTCTCCGCCCATTGCTTCAACCAAAGATGCATACTCTCGCTCTGGATCACAAATCAATATATCGTCCTGCGTTGCCAGTGCCAGAAATACAATCTGCATTTTTGCATTAAAAGATTTTCCACTTCCCGGCACACCTAAAAGGAATGAATTTGGATTTAACAGTTTTTCTTTATTACACATGATTAAGTTATGGGAGATTGCATTTTCACCGCAATAGATTCCACCTGCGTCCATAATCTCCTGCACCCGGAATGGCATCAACACTGCTACACTCTCCGAAGTCAGTGTGCGTACTGCCGGAATCTTCCGGTGTCCGATGGGTAGTGCTGTATTCAGTCCGTCCATCTGCTGAAATTTCAGAACTGAAAACTGGCATAACTTTTTCCGTCCGATTGTCAGAAGTGTTTCCGTATCTGCATCAAGCTGTTTTTTTGATTCTGCGGTATGCACCATAGTCAGTATACCGAACATCATACGCTGATCACGTGTGGTCAGGTCGTCCATGAATTCTTTGCTTTCTTTTCTCTGCTGTTCCAAATCATAAGGAATCACTGCTGAAAAGTTATTGTTGGCATTCTGCCGTCTCTGCCAGTTCGTGATATTTGTCTCCACACCAAGCAGACGTTTTTCCACTTCCTGTACTGCTTCATCAGTCGGAACCGGAATCACATCAATGCTCAACATCAGATTCCGATTCATGTCGGTCAGTTCTGCTATCATATCGTCTTTGATGTAAGAAGCATATTCCCGAAGAAAAAGTACCCTTCCATAACGATCTCCCATACGGAAATAGTCTTTTTCAAATTCAAAGGTATCCGGACAGATATAATCTTTGAAGCTGTGTCCTTTTCTCATACTCTCCTGAATATCAAAATGGAAACCAGATTCTTCTCCTGTACGGTAAAAATCATGCAGAATCCGTAACTTATCTTCTCCATTTACCTCTGCACATTTGGAACCCAATCTTGCAAAATGGCTGTTCAGCTCTGTTGTCACTCGTGCAAAATACGTTCTGGCTTCTTCGATTGTTTTCTTATAGCAGGATACTGTCACATATTTTTCCTGCACCATGCTGTTGGAACTGGTTGCCTTATCTAAAAGCATGTTGTTGTACTCTTTCCGATATAAATCCAGTCCGTCCTCCTTCATCGGAATCAGAATTGCTTTTTCAAAATCCACTTTATTCAAGCGGCGATTATTGATCGTTATTTTTGTTGTTCCACCGCAATCAAACGAATTTAATAAATCCATATATTCCAGGAACATGGTTTCCTTATCTACTTTGCTTGCCACCGCATAGTTGATATCCGTAAATTTATAAGTACGTGCAAATTTATTTCTCCCGATTTTAAATATCCCGTCAGACCAGATGGTCTCGATGGGAATTACCTGCTGTACGCTTCTTGGAATTACAAATTTTTCTTTATCCTGCTTGAAGATATTACTCAGCGTTTTTATCATTTTTCTTGCGTCCCTCCTTCTTCATACTTTCTTTCTCATATTTTTTAATGACTGGTTCTACCGCATCAAAATAAAGATTTTCTGACCGGAACACCAATTTTTTCGGCATCAGGATTTCTGATTTTATCCATGCCCAGATAAACTGCTCCGCTGTCATTCCATGATATTTTACAAACCCGAACACTACACATGGGGCAGCTCCCAGTACACAAATCCAGCTCACTGTTTCCATACTCATGTATGGGTGAAGCAAAAAATAAAGCCCAACGGCAATCCCGCAGGCTAATCCTGAAAAGATAAACTGTCTTAGGGACAATCCGAAAAAGATTGCTTCCGTGTAATCCCTGATTTCCTTGTTAATTTTTACTTCCAAAACGATACACCTCCAAATCGCACATTTGTTATATTTTTCCTGTTCTGTTACACTTTGGGTAAATGAAAGGGGGACTGACCTATGCCAATCACTGTTATGATTTCACTTGTTGTTACCGTTGCTCTATTCCTGATTTCTTTGCTGTTTCGGATTGCTGCCAGATTAAATCTGACCTTACCGCTGTTATACTTTCTTGCTGTTTCCACAATTCTGAATCCATGGACAGCAACTCATGAGAAACTTGCATTTGCAATCCTCTATCTGCTGACTGCCTTTTCTGTTCTCAGCTGGATTTTTGCTCTGCGACGCAAATGGCAGGAACATCAATACTACAAAGCTATGAAAGATGATATGTCCTTCCAGATTTCTCGTGCCAGACAGAGAGGGATTCCTTTAGATTCTGTTCATTTTGATTCTCAGGGGAATATGCGGTATAACAATAGCAACAACATTGTAGAATAAATTTTAAGGATGCTTTCGGGCGTCCTTTTTACAATCCCATCATTTCCCGTACTACCCTGTCTGACATCTTCACTGCTCCGACCAGTACAAGCATATTGAAAATCAATTCTCCAATATAGCTCCATACCATAGTCACTGCCGCTGCATCTGGATCGACTACTGGCGGTGATGCTGCAAATAATGAAAAAATAATGCAGGCAAGTACCACGATTGCTCCTTCCAGACACACTGCTGCATAAGACTTTAAAAAACTTCTTCCGATATTCTGGCTCGGCTCTCCTGCGAAGGAAGATAACGGAATCGGTGCAATGGCAGTATAAAGGTACAATCGAAAAAATCTTCCATATACACTCATAATCATAATGAAACTCAACACTGTAATAAACAGTCCGCCTATTAACGTTACTGCCCATAGTGGGATACTTTCAAAAAATCCACAATCTTCTACCGCTTCTATGATTTCGTCCGGTAAAACAGTATCTTCCGTACTTCCAAATCCTGCGGTCTGCATGATCGTACTGGTCACTCCCTGTATGATATTGAATAATGCCATCATCAGCTCCAGTCCATACGTGACTACGCCTTTTGCAATCGCAAAACGTATAAAAATTTTCAATGCATGTTCCGGTCTTTTTACCTCTGTAAAACTTCCACAAGTCTTGACCACTCCGACTACAAAGAAAAGCACTAACAAAGCATAGCCGATTGCCTGCAATGCTCCATGGATCTGCACAATCACTTGCCAGATACCTCCACCCTTAAAGGTCTCCGGCGACTGTGTGAGTATCTGCCAGATTTCCGCAAGTTTACTGTTCCAGGTGTCCAAAGCATTTTGCAAGTTCTGTACTACCCAGTTATCTGACACGTTCTAAACACCTCCTGTCTTAATTGGGACGGTGCGGCTCCTTTCGGGTCTGCACCGTCCCTTTCTTTTTTTCTTGTTTCCTGATTTTCTTAACCTGTAATCAGATTCAGGATTTCTTTTGCAAATGTAATGATTACACCACCTGCTAATGTTAAAAATCCATTGGCTCTCTGACTTGGATCATGGGATTTCAGTGATAAACCGACCTGCACAATTCCAAATCCCAGTAAAATCATTCCGATGGCACGAATCAGTCCAAAAATAAATGTGGACAGATTATTGATTACGGTCAGTGGATCGTCTGCCGCAAATACGGTACTTGCTCCTGCTGTCATAAACAGTACCATTGCAATATACACTGCCAGGGCACGTTTCATTTTTGCTGTCATTGGCAGCTTCTTCGTTACTTTTGTGCTTTCTTTCTTCTCCTGCTTTTTTCGCATATCTAACTTCATTTTTTGATAGCCTCCTATATATTTTTTGATTTACGCATATTTCTGGATAATTTCTTCCAAATCTTCATCAGATAATAATTCGTATCCTTCACTTTCTAATGAATCATCAGCAAACTCGTCCTCCAGACTGTCTCCCAGTGAGATACTTGCCACCGCCCGGTCAACTGCTCCATGCAGATATGGCTTTCCATTTCCATCTGTCGTAAGCCCTACATTGGGATGTTTTAAAATATCAAATTTCTCATCTAAAATTGGTCTTTCTCCACGAATAAAAAGAATCGCATATCGGTTATCCAACATGCGAACTTCATCGGGTGTCATCAGTTCCCGCCCTGTATTCTGATAATTGGTGGAATAATTCCCAGAATGTCCTGTTGATTTTCCATAGGTGTTCGTGTCAATCGTTGCCTTGCCAAGAAGTTCGCTGACATATTTATGTGTTCCCTGCTCATTGCCGCCTAAATATAAAAATTCATCACAATTTCCCATAATGCTTTCCCACTGCTTCTCAAACAATGCTTTTAACTGCGCCAGATTCTGCAAAATAATACTGACTGACACTTCTCTGGAACGCATCACAGACAGAATCTTATCAAAGTCATCAGGCAGTGAAACATTTGCAAATTCGTCCATGAGAAAATGCACATGAACCGGAAGTCTCCCTCCATATTTATGGTCTGCCAGATAGAACAACTGCTGAAATAACTGGGTATACAATATTGACACCAGAAAGTTATAACTGGTGTCGTTGTCCGGGATTAACGCAAATAAAGCCACTTTCCGCTCTCCCAGTGATGGCAGGTCTAAATCATCTGTTGCAGTCAGTGCTGCCAGACTGGATAAGTTGAATTTCTCAAGTCTTGCGGCTAATGTGATTTGAATGGATTTTAATGTCTTGGCACTACCAGAGTGATAATCTTTGTAATACTTTACTGCGATATGTTCCGGGTTCTTCATTTCCAACCGCTCAAACAATTCATCAAGCGGTGACTGGTACTGGTCATCGTCCTCTCTGACTTCTCCGGCACGAAGCATTTCCATTACCATCGGAAAATTCTGTTCTTCCTCTGGTGCTTCATACCATAAATAGAAAATCAGTGCCAGCAACAGCATGGAAGCTGCAGTATCCCAAAACGGATCGTTTGACTGACTTCCCTTGGGTGTAGTCGCTTTGAATAGGTTCGTTACCAATCTCTGCACATCGTTATCGTCCTTCAGATATACAAACGGGTTATAGCAATGGCTCTTTTCCATGTTGATCAGGTCAAGCACTCTTACCTCATATCCTTTTTCTTCCAGAAGATACCCAGTATCTCTTAGATTTTCTCCTTTTGGATCTAAAACCACAAAAGAAGTATTCGCCTGCATCAGATTCGGCTTTGCAAAAAATCTGGTCTTTCCGGAACCAGAACCGCCAATTACAACCGTCAATACATTTCGCAAATGTTTCCTCATGTTATAACTGATCTGCACATGCATGGTCAGCAACTTATTTTTTGTAAACCGCTTCTCCTTGTATCTGCGATTTATTTTCTTCACATTTCCCCATTTAGCAGAACCATGTTCTTCACCTCGTCGGTAATGTTTCTTGGTAGAAATATAAATCCCGATTCCCATGCCGTAAGACATAAAAAAAATAAGGACAGTTTTTACACTGTCCCCACATAACTGAATCGAAAACGGATGATTCATTGCTTCCGGGACCCCTTCCAGAATCCCCATAAGACCAGACGAAAGATAAGGTGCGACAAGTAACGCAAACCAGATAACCGGGATAATTCCAAGCAACGCCAGTATCAGACCACTCTGCTCATCATCGTTCTTCATGGCTTCTGCGTCCTCTCTTTCCTTTATCCGGCGGTACTTCGATTTTCTCAATGACTTTCATCAGAACATCATCGACAAGCTCCGTATCCTTTCCCTCTTTCAGCATCTGATTCCGCTTGTCTTTCAGGGAATGGAACACCACACCGCTTTCATATTTATCCAGTTCTAACGTAATCGTATCACTGCTCATTTCGTTTTCTCCTTCCCTGATTTTCCTAGCGTGCTTCTCCCCGGTCATGCTCCTGTGCTTTCTGTTCTCCTGTTTTTGCTTCAGGTTCTTTCTGCTCAGCTTCTGTCTTTCCCTGCTGGCGATAATTCAGATTTTTATCCTGTTCCAACACTCTCGCCATTCTTCTGGAAATTGCATTGGCTGCATCTCTCGCTTTGGAAAGTTCCCCTCTTACCTCCTGCGGTTCCATATTTTCAAAGAACTCTGGTGCATGGGTAAAATCAAACTGGCTGATATCCATTCCATACTTTTTAGACAACATATAAGACACACAATATGCATGGAATGCATCTTCATTCCGGTCATAGTGCGGATTGCCTTCTGCATATCCTGCAAATACCAGTTCCGGCACAAGACTCTGAAAAATTTCCTGTGCATCCATGCCTTTTCTCACATAAATACAATTTTCTTCCGGTTCAAAGTATGCCCCCTTTTCATCAGGCATCTGATCTGGCTCTGCTGCAACAATATTTGCCGGAGGATTGCTTACTAATGCACGAATCACGCTTCTCTCATCATGCTTAACTTCTTCAATGTGCTTATCTGTCAATGTTGTTTGCGAAATATCATACAACTTTTTCGCATTATAAAATGTTCCCATCGAACCGTCTTCACGCTCATAATTCTTTCCAGGCTCCAAAATCAAAATCGGACTCTGGCGTTCCACACGTTTCACATAAGTACCCTGACTTCTCCAGTATCCATAATCACCTAATTTCTGAGCATCTGGTCTTTGTGCCAGAATCAGAAGTGCATTATTGGCTGTATAGCGGTCAAAGGTACTCTGTACATCCAAATATTTCTGAAGCATTTGACCATCTGTCGCTACCTGTGCGGTTACCTGTTCTGATAACTCATAGCAACGGTTCCGATTATTCTTGCTCTCTGCGATAAATGCCTGCACCTTATCGTCCTGTGGTACGGCAGATACATTTAATAAAGAATCAAAACTGTTATCCATAAAATTTACCTCTCTTTCCCTTTTCTTGGTTTTCGTTTCTGTTGTGGCTGTTGGTGGCGAATCTGATTCCGGTCTTTATTGCCCTGATTTCTCACCGGATCATTTCTATGCTCACGCCGCTCCGCTTCTTTCTTCCTTGCATTCTGTATCTCCCGGAGTTCCTTTCTGACCGATGGTTTCTCTGGTTTTTCCGGAGCGTATAACTTAGAAGTACCCTCTGCGGTTTTCTCTTGCTTCTTTGAGGTAGGCTCGGACAGACGGGATTTGGTTGTCTTTGCCAAAGAGGGGTTTTGCTCTTTCCCCTCTTTCTTCACCGGCTCTCCAAACAGCTCGTCCATAAGCTGATCCTCCTTGGATTTCTGTGGATAATCTTTCTCCGGCTCCGCCTGTCCCTGTTTTTCCTGCTGAATCTGTACCTTTTCCGGTTTCTTTTCCTGCTTCTCCGATTTTCCGGCTTTCGCTTTTTCTGCACGTGTCCGTTCAATTTCCGTCTTAATCTTCGCCGCTTCTGTAACAGATGCGAACTGGAATCTGTCTACGATACGGTTGATTCTTGGTGCATCTTCTTCCTTTACAATCACATCTACCAGTCCGTCACTGCTTCCTTTAGGATTTCGGACTGCACAATACAACACGCCATATCGTTTTGCTTCCTGCACAAACTGCTTCAGGTCACTTTCTTTCACTGAAAACACCGTCAGTGGTCTACCCGATTTGACCAGTGTCTCAAGTCTTGCCCTGCCTTTTGTCTTTTTCTTCTCTTTTAAGACTGCATACAACATCACTGCCAGATGCTTCGCACCTGTACCGCTGATTTTCAATGCAGCTTCACCGACTTCCAGAGACATTCGTACCACCTGGTCAGCGGCTTCGCCTGATGTGTTCATGGCTTTGTTCCTCCTTCTTCTCTTTTTCTTCCCGCACCATCTTAAATTTTTCTTCAATCACCTTGGAACGTGCGGCAATCCCATCGCAAACCACCACCTCCCTTCTGAGCGTTCCAATTTCTTCTGTCAGACCTTTGAGCTGTTCTTTCAGCTCCTGTATTTCTTCTTCCGGTCTGTTTGCCCGAATCTTATAACGCAAGTGTTTCCGCTCCTCCACACACTGCTCCATTTGTTTCTGCAAACGGTCTTTCAACGAAAAAAGCTGCTCCGCAGTATCAATGTGATAGTGGCAGAGCAGCTTTGTCTCTTTGGAAATGGTATTCAGTTTTAATAAATCCTCTCGGAACAATACATGAATTTGTTTGGCAGACATTGACGGGCGGTTCTTCGGTAGGATTCCTAAAAGATAACAGTAATGCAGATACAATCCCCGAAGTCCTCCGATCTTTCTTGTCTGCTTGAAGTTGCCGGATACCCGAATCCGGTAAGTCTTACGAACCGAAAGTTTCTTCTCGGCAGGTAATTCATTTTCTTCCAGAATTCGAACCCGGATTGCTTCCAGTGAATAATTCTCTCCAAAGTTTCTCTTTAACTTCAGACCACGCTCCCGTCCTTCCGGGCGAATGGTAATGTCTTTCCCGAACTTAAAAGAATATCCTTTTTCCCGCAAATAAAAAAAGAACTGTTTTTCAGTCCTCGCTTTTCGGATTGCTTCATCAACATCTGCTTTTACCATGCTGTGATAACTCGGCTTTCCTTGCTGTTCTGCCTGCCACTCGGCATAATGTTTTCCTTTTCCCTGTTCTGGCTGTTGCACAACCGATAGCTGATATTCTTTACATAAACGGTCCGACACCATTCGCATATCACGATAATCCTGATTTGTCCTGTGGTATCTTTTTCCGTCAAGGAATGAAACTGAGTTCACCACAAAATGATTGTGCAGATGATTTGCCTTATCCAAATGGGTTGCAATCAATACCTGATACTGACTGCCCCACAATTCTTCTGCCAGCTTCTTTCCGATCTCATGTGCCATTTCCGGATTACATTCTCCCGGTGCAAAAGACTGGTATCCATGAAATGCAACAATTCCGTCCTCTTTTCCAAAACGCTTTTTGACTGCGATCATTTCTTCTCTGGCGGTTGTCGGTGCACAATTAACTCCAGATACATACTGTTCCATCAGTTCTTCCGATTCTCCGACAAGTTCCCTTTCCATAGATTCAGATTGTCCCCGTCTGGTCTTTTCAGTATTCACCGCATAGGTAATTACATCCTCTAATCCCTGTGTGGATTGTGATTGATTCTCAGATATCTGCCCTTCATTGTTCTCTTTCGTCTTGTCCGGGTTCTCCGCATACTTAATTACTTTTCCTATCCAACCTTTGATACTCCAGATTGATGTCACTGCCATGATTCGTTTTTCTCCGGAAGTATTACTGCTTCTGTAATCTTACGGACTGCTTCATTGAACTTCTGCACTTCCTGATCGTATCTCTGCACATCTACCACATTTAACACATGTGCTTTCTGTGCAATCTGATTTAAGTTATTTCCAATTTTGTGAAGTTCCCGCATCATAGAATAATAATCTGGCGGCGGTGCATCTTTGGGAACAACACCGGAGATTAACTGTCTCAGGTACGCTTCTCGGTTCAGTCCGCTTTTCTTTACTTTCTTATCCAATGCCTCGGCTTCCTTTTTGTTCAACCGAAAAAGAATTGCTACATTACGTTTTCTCAACGCTCCATCTCCTTTGCTTTCTGTATAGAATCTGGTTCCTGGCGAATCTGGTGTTTTTCTTTATCGTAGCTGTAAACTCTGTCTGAGAGAACCTCCTCACGCTTAACCTCTGCCCGGTTTACTTCCCGCACCATTTCGCCCAATCTTCTTGGTTCAACTTCGCCATTATCCGGTACAATCAAAACTTCATGGACTGATGACGGAAGAACATAAAATCCTTCTGGAAAAAGCTGATTGAGTTTATTTAAAACCTCTGGTTGAGTAATCATAGATGCTCCATACTGCTTTTCCATATTCGTAAGTACATAGGCTGTTTCATGCGAACTAAGTCCAAATTCCGTTGTATTCTCATCTAATAGATTCTTTACACATGCGTCTTCATCAAAAAGGCTTTTCCATGTTCCAAACATTGTCTGAAGAACTGGTGTATTTATCGGCTGCGTGTTTACCCTTGCCTGTCGAAACAACGCTTTTTCATCAATATTCCAAATACTGAGATATTGATTTCTTATCTCCATAGTCGCTTTTCCTTCTCTGGAATCTACTGGGAAATCCACATAGCAGATAACAGATAAATCTTCAATATTTTCATGAGGCATTTCCTGCAGCATCTTTCGATTTGCCTGTGTGTTCACAAGTTTAATTGCCAGATGCTCTTTTAACGAATCATAGTTTGTCAGATCAATCCCGCTATTCATAAATGGAGCCCGACTCGATTTCTCTATACAACTTGCAATCCTGTTCATTACACGCTCAACAGGTTCCCCTTGTCGGATTTCATCAAAAAATTGTTCCATATAAATAATCGGACTTGCATTTCTTTCCGGAAGATTTACCTGTACTCCTATTAACTGAATTCCATTATTTTTATTTTTCTGCACGACCTGAAAATCTGCATCTTCATACTCTGGTGAAAGATAATTACGAATATCCTTTGCAACACCTTCCGCAAATACTTTTTCTGCTATCACTTCTTCTGTTCCCCTTTCTTTTTGCCCAATTTCTTTAAATACGCTTCGTAACGTTTTGCTTCTTTTTTCTTGTTTCTGATTGTCAAATCAACACTTACCATTTTCTTTCTCCTCCACTTATTTTCTATTCACCTGTAAAATACACATTGCGATTACACCGACTGCACTTCCGATAAATATTCCTGCAATAAATAAAATCATTTTCTTCATGTCTCCTGTTTCTCCATATTTTAACTATTGTGTAAGGGTTCCAGGGATTCTCCCTGACAAGCTGCCATAGGACTGACAGACAGGGAACCTGTGTGGCAATCCAAAGGCGTTGCTTGCTGGTATTGTGTATTCTTCTGCACCCGTCTCGCTGTTCCGGGTATCAGAGAATTTACCGTCCGAAAAACAAATGCTTTCCTGTCTATAATTCCAACATTGGATTTGTACAGCAACCACATTTTGTACAAGCAAATCCACACTCTTTACACTCCTGACCGCAATCATGTCCGAAGTCTTTTTCCTCTTTCAGTTCACATCGCCCGCAAGTTTTACACAAATATTCGCACTCTGTACAACGTACATTTTCATCAGTTGCCATACATTCTTCACTCGCCGGACAATACTTTTGACAGCTTTCACACTGCTCCGTACAGCTTTCTTCTGATACCTTTTCAGCAATAATTCCAATCAATCCGTCCTGTTCTTTTTCTTCTTTCACCTGTGTTTCCAGAAAAATCTTCAACAAATCTTCGCTGTCCACATTATCTTCCATCGTTAAAATCAACTCTTTTTTCTGAACCAATGACAGCTCATACTTCACTATTTTCATGTAATTCCGTCTCCTTTCTTCCTGCTCAGCGTTCCCATGGACGGTTGCTTTTCTGATTTTTTGACTTCTCCCGCCTTGTTAATCCAAGATTTAATCTCAGACATAACATATCATTACAGTCTTTTCCTTTGATTGGTGGTTGGTCTTTCACATGATATTTTTCGGGTGCAACCGTCTGGATTGCTTTTGTTGCAAGTCTTCCGGTACGGTCATTATCCAAATGTAATACAATCTCTTTTACATCCGAATGTTCCTTCAAAAATCGTGTCAATGCCGCTGGAACTTTGCTTCTTTCTATCTCTTTTGCAGGTTGATACACACCCGCCAACGACAATAAATGCTCCGTCCGCCACTCTTTCCCGTCCAATTTCTGCATCGTTGCATAAGATAACAGGTCAATAGCCGATTCAAACACATGCACTTTATCACTCATTTTCTCTGCCGGAATTAAAAAAGAATAATTCTTATCACTTCCATTTGCTTCTCCGATAAAATCTGTATTGATTCCACGAAGTGCTGCATATTGTGGTTTTCCCTGTTGATCCATACCAACAAAAACTGCATTATGATGATACGCACTCTCATAAATTCTTCCAGTTTCTATACAGAATCGGACAATATCATTGTCAATTCCCCGTCCAGTAAGATAACTGAACACATTTGTGTGATACCGATTTTCTTTTGGTAACAGCAGATGTTTTTCCACTGGAAGCTGCTCAGATACAGAAAGAGGCGGTTGAATATTTGCCTGTCCTGCAAGCAATTCAACCGCCTCCAAAAAGCTGTAATCTTTTACTTTAATCAGATAATCCAGTGCTGACCTGCCACCAATTCCTCTACTCCACCACATCCATTTACCATTAGATATCTTCAAACTGTCATGCGTTCTGGTGGTATAAGTGTTACCGGAAAAGTGAACCAACTCATAAGGTTCATAATTTTTCAGATACGTCAGCAAGTCTATTCTCTTTACTTCCTGCACAACCTGAGGTGGTATATATGGCATAAGCTCCTCTCCTTTCCTGCCCTGAATTGATATTTTCATATCCGGGCATAAAAATAACCGGGCAATTTCCCATTCAGGAAACCACCCGGTTATGTAGCATTTTCATGCTAAGCAATCACTTTTTCGTCCAGAGCTTTGACTTCATCTATGGACAATTCTGCTATTTCAGCTATTTCTTCATATGATAATTTACCAGACTGCAACATACCTTTTGCAACTTTAATTGCTTTTGCATGTTCTGTTTCACGTGCAGTTTCATTTCTCATTTCTTCCATCGCTCTACACATAGTCGCAACTCCTTTCTCATCTTCTTTAAAATATCGAACTCGATCTGCCAGAATTTTATATTTCATATCCTTGGCATCGGTACAGGAAAAATCATGCATCAGCTTTCCTAATGCAGATTCGTCTTTAATTTGTGAGTTCACATATATAATATGCGATTCATCACCAAACAATTCGCCTGTTTCTTTTACCGTTCTGTCAATATGATAGATTGGTAATCCCACTTTCATTATATCATTTTCTGTAATAAAAATAACATAGGATTCACACAAATTTTCATATTTTTCACCAGGCTCTGTCACATTTGCATCGATAAGGCTGCTGTTGTATCTTGCTCTTTTCACTCCGGCACCCTTATCACTTCTCTGTATCTCGATATTATATACTCTGTTGTCTGCATCAACCGCCAGTATATCCAGTCTTACTGAACGTCCCTGAAGATTCTTAATATCCTGCTGTCCGTTCACTCGCAATACTTTCAAATCTGTACGGTTTAAAATAATCTGAAGCAAAAATTCCGTACACGCTTTATCCTCAAATACCTTTTGCATGAAATCATCGTCCAACAATCTCAGTCCTCGCAGACGCTGTAAATCTTCTTCATGCTTCCGGTCAAAATCTAATTCTTTTGTATTATTCTCTGCCATAGTATCACCTCTTTCTTTTTCCGTATCTTCCTTATTTCCCGTTTGTTTATAAGAGCTTAACATAATTTTATCCCCTTTACAAGTTCTTCCTATCTTCAATAATTCCAACAATTCCATGGCATGTTCCATACCTAACAGATACATTTGTAACCGTTGCCAACAGTTAATATCTTCTTCTACTGTACAAAATCTTTGTAATGCTTTTGTTTCTTCATAACTCAGATTCAGTGCATTTGTAACTCCATTGGTATCAGTGATTGTATTAAGAAACCAGTATTTATCCAATAGCTCATGATCTTCTCTCATCAATTCAGTAAACTGTGGGGATTCTTCCAGAAGTTTTCTACATTTATCTTCAATAAAATCCACAAAACTTCCCATCAAAGGTGGCAAATGATAAATATCAAAATCACTGATTTTCATGCTTTATCACCCCAATCTTTTTCATATATTCATAGCAATGGATATGTCCATACAGATAATGATACAGACGTTCTTCATTTTCCATACGATCCTTAACCAGAAAATACTCCAAAAGTGCTTTATGCTCCTGTTCTGATATGGATACCTTTCCTTCATCGTCTATGACTTTTTCTATAATCGGATAATGTTCTAACAACTCTTTTCTTCTTATCTGCATTTTCCGATATTCTTGATTCTCAGATAGTTTCTGGATTGTCTCACTGTCTATTGTTTCCAGTAATATCTTTAGCCATGACGGTAAAATGATTTCTTCGTTTGCAAATAATGATTTCATGCTCTACTTCCTCCTGTTCTTTTTGCTAACTATAACAACTTTCTCAGGAGAAAACGACTGTGCGATTTTTACATTCAGTCTGCCAGAACCCCTCTGGCAGACTGAATCCTTTCTATCGCTCATGTTCTTTTTTCTTTTGTTCCGGTTCTATCTCCACTCCTTCTCCATCGTCCAACAGCACCTGATCTTTCTTATCCATATCCAGAAGTACATTTAATTCTCCAAGTCTTGCTATCTTTTCTGCCAGTTCTTCTTCCTGCGGAAACTCTTTCTGTGCTTCCTCTTTGGCATTCTCCAGCTGCACCTTGAGGTTTTCCAACTTGTCCTGACACCGTAACATCTTGTCTGGCAGTTCCTGAATCTTATTATCCAGACGTGTGATATTACCATGAATATCTGTTCCAAGCGGTACATGGTACACTTGTTTTCCATACATGGAGATTACAAACACCTTCTGAAAAGAATCATAAGACAACTTCATTGGAAAACCACGATACCTTCCAATCAGCACTGCATCTGCCGATTTCATTGCTTTACACGCTTCTATGATTGCCTGACCTGCTTCTTTCTTTTCTGTATATACCACATCATGGATCTGCATTTCTGGAAATGTCTCTCGGTCTGGCGGCGTATTTTCCTTTGCCAGCGCAATATCTGATTCATAATCCGCAATTCGTTGTTCACACTGCCTGATCTCATTTGGGAAATATCGCACTGCTTTATCTTCCATTTCATACTTCTGACTAAGAAAGCTCTGCTTCAATAGTTGAAGCTTTGATACCTGAATATCCAGATCCATCTTCTCTTTTATATACGGATTTCCAACAGCTAAGGCTTTGATTTCTGCATACGACAGTGCCACTTCATCAATATCCTCTACTGACCTTGCAGGACTTTTACTGGTCATGATTTGAGAAATGAATTTTTGCTTATTCTCTATAATCTGATACAAATACGCATCGAATGTTCCTTCTGTAACATATCGGACAACATCTACCTTCGGATTTTTGTTTCCCTGCCGGACGGTTCGTCCTGCTCTTTGTTCCAGATCCCTCGGACGCCATGGGCAGTCCAGATCATGACTTGCAATAATTAAATCCTGCACATTCGTACCTGCACCCATCTTAAAAGTGCTGCCCATTAAAATACGGACAGCACCTCTTCTCACTTTTGAAAATAATTCTTTTTTCCGGACTTCGGTATTAGCATCATGAATAAATGCAATCTCCTCTGGCGGAACCCCTTTGGCAATCAATTTGTCCCTTACATCGTTGTAAACACTGAAACTTCCATCTGTTTTCGGGGTAGATAAATCACAAAATACCAACTGCGTCAATCTCTTTTCCTGCCCTTGCTCCCAGAAGTTATAGACTTCCTCTACACACGCATTGACTTTACTCTCCGGGTAATCTGGCAACAGGTCATTCATCATTCTCTGATCCAGTGCAAGTTTTCTTCCGTCATTAGTAATCAGAAGCATATTATCTTCGGTGGCATTGACCAGTCCTTCCCTTACACGCTCCGCACGTTCTCCCAGTTCTACAACCATTTCACGCTGCATTTCGCTTGGTTTTACAGATACAACCCGATATTCTGCTTCTGGTACTGGAAGATTCAGCATGTCAGCAGTCTGAATATCTGCCACCTCCCGGAACATCTGCATAAGCTCCGGAAGATTATAAAACTTTGCAAATCTCGTTTTCAGACGGTAGCCTGTCCCTTCCGGAGCAAGCTCGATTGCTGTCACTGTTTCTCCGAAAGTGGATGCCCATGCGTCAAAATGCTGTAAGTTATGTTCCACCAATGTGTGGTGCTGCAAATATCTCTGCATGGTATATAGTTCCACCATACTGTTACTGACTGGTGTTCCTGTAGCGAATACTACACCTTTCCCTCCAGTCAGTTCGTCAAGGTACTGGCATTTCATAAACATATCAGAGGACTTCAACGCTTCTGTCTGAGCGATACCTGCTACATTTCTCATTTTCGTATATAGATACAATAGCGATAGGTAAGGTTTTGAAGTTATCTCCACCTTTTCCCCCGCTCCACACCGGGCGTGCGACTTTCATCGCACCCGGCGTTCCATCAAATTAACTTACTACCCTCCATCGGGTTTCAACACTCTATGCCCTCACGGAACATATTGTGCTTACAAATTTCACTTTTGTTTGTATTTCTCAATTCGCTTTAATACCTTTTCGTCTATATTTGGCGGTATTGGACCATTATTGACCATGCGATAACAACTATTGCATAACCATATGAGATTTTGCACTTTATTTACTTTGTCAAGCGGTAGTTCCCCTTTGATGTGATAACAGTATTTCTTGTCGTCTAAAAACAGCGGTGTTTTACAGCATTTACACTTACCATTGTCTCTGTTGTACGCATATTCCCTGTTCATAAAGTATTCAAAGTTAAATACTGTCTTTGTATAAACCGATAACTGTATATCCCTTGCAGTATTAACAGATGGTCTGTCACAAGGAAGTGGCTTACTTCTGTTACGGTAATAACTGTAAATCCGTCTGCCCTCTTCCGAATAAGGTGTCATACGTTGGTCAAATGGCTTACTTTCATATTTGCTATGCGTTATAAAAGCATAGGTAATGCCAAACCATTCGCCCTCTATGGGAACAGCAAACGTTTTACTTTTATATCCCTCATGTCTATGCGGAAGATTACAAAGCTTTTCCAATGGTATCTGATACTTATTGTAGTGCTTTGGAAATCTCCGTTTCCATACTGCCAATGCTGTATTATTTATTCTTCTGTCGATAGCATGAAATGCGTGAGAACATATAGAGGGTTGCAAATATTGTGCCAATCCAACAATCATGGAATTGACTCGCTGTATTTGTGCCGCCTGTACGCTTCTTTCTGTTATCTCTCCGATCTCACGAACTTCATTAGCAATCTTCTGAATTTTGTCTTTCAATCGCTCCATGTCTGGCAGTGGTTTTCCTACCAGATTGTCTGTCCATGTTCTTGGGTCTGGGGTTCTCCTCTTTTTCTCTGCTTTAACCACAAAACCGAGGAAATGTATCCCCTCTGTTCTGAGGTCTGTCACAAAGGTCTTTTCCTGTGATAATTCCAGTTTCATTTTATTTCTAAAATACTTTGTCAGCATACGTTTTAGCCTGTATGCCTCCTGTTCTGTTGACGTTAGGATTACCCAATCATCTGCAAAACGAAAGTTATACTTTGGAGTAACTCCCGACCATTTCAGCCGACGTGTATCGTTACACTTATACTTACATTGTCTGTGTGGTTCCATATACATTCTTCCTACAAACCAGTCAAAATCATTCAAGTATACGTTTGATAATAGTGGCGATAATATACCACCCTGCATTGTTCCGAGGTTAGTATCATTCAAAGTACCACTTTCAATATACCCAGCTTTCAACATTTGATGTATCATCTTAATTACTCTTTTGTCATGGATACCAATACGCCATATTTTCTTTAACAGTATTCTGTGGTCGATATTATCGAAACATCCTTTTATATCTCCCTCAACCGCCCACACTGGTTGGTCTTGTGAAAAGGTAGAAGCATTGATTACATTAACAATGTCTCTTATTGCATGTTTCTGTGCCCTATACGGACGAAAACCGTAACTATGCGGATAAAATCTTGCTTCGCATATAGGCTCAATAATTATCCTCACACATTCCTGTATAATTCTATCCAAAACTGTTGGAATACCCAGTGGGCGTTGTTTTCCATTCTTTTTCGGTATATATACTCGTCTTGCTGGCTTAGGTTTATAATTACTGAAATTATCTCTTATTAGTGCAATTAAGTCCTCTTTTGGCATTTGCAGATATTTGTCCATCTTCATTTGGTCAACTCCAGCCGTTTTACTGCCTTTATTTGACTTAATGTTATGGATAGCGGTAACAATGGTAACTTCATTGACCATTGCTTCAACAAGACCTGTAAAAGCAATTCCCTCTTTTGATTTCTCATAAAGAAAATCTAAAGTCTGTTTTAATTCCGCTTCTGTTGAAAATCTGACGTTCAAATGCACAAGGCTATCACCTCGCAGTTCGTCACCCATATTTCAGGGAGTTATTCTTTTCGTGTTTTGTGAAATTTGTAAATTAATCTGACTAGTCCCCTTCGCCATGAGCATTTCAGCTCTTGTGATTGGCTTTCCCAATCTCTGACTACTATGGGACTGCTGACTTCCTGTGTTTTCATCACTCTGTATAGCTCCCACACAGGCTCTCAAACGTTCCTAAATCTCTATCCTTTTGTAGTTTTAACTACTTGAAAACCTTAGGTTGCTACCTTACACCGTAGGGACAAATACACTTTGAAACATAGTTGTTGTGTATTCTGTATGATATTTCATTCATACAGGAATGTATTGAAAAACCAGCAATACATTCTTCCCTAATCTTTCGTCCTTTCGGACGCCGACAACTCTTACGATGCTGCATAGCTTCTTCTACGTGTAACCATAGTCTTCGGAAGACCGCACTATATATTCCATATCCCATAGGACTTAGGACTTCAAGTTACGACTTCTTCACGCTTTATACGTGGGTGGATACAGCCACCTCGCATAGTGAAGTATTATCTCGCACACCACCTACAGCTTTGATATGCTATCATCAGTGTTGTTTCTGTGTGGCAAGGGTAATTCTCCCTTGATTTCGAGATTTAAGTTCTGACAGTTCATTCTTATTTCTAAGTGATTTCTGTCGGTCGGTTTCGGTAAGTTTATCAGACTTACCTTGTGCGACAACGTTTCGCACAATTCTTGTATCCGTCCGCCTCATCGACAAATAAGCGGTCAATTCCCAGTTCTTCAAAGTTGATCACCTGGTCTTTTTTACTCTGGTCATTCAGTTTTTCCAATCGGACAAGCAATGACTTCTTCGTCTTTTCCAACTGCTTGATTGTAAATTTATTTCCATTCCTTGCTTTTTCCTCTGTAATTCCCTGCACCAGTTCCTCAATCTGACTGCGGATTGTATTTTGCTGACGCTCAATGCTCAGTGGAATTTTTTCGAATTGACTATGCCCGATGATTACCGCATCTACATCACTGGTAGCAATTCTGGCACAGAATCGTTTTCTGTTTTTGGTTTCAAAATCTTTCTTGGTTGCTACCAGTAAATTTGCTGCCGGATAAAGCTGTAACCATTCGGCTGCAAACTGCTCAATAATATGATTTGGTACAACAATCATGGACTTATGACAAAGTCCCAGTCGTTTACTTTCCATTGCCGCTGCAACCGTCGTATAAGTCTTTCCTGCTCCAACTACATAAGCAAGCAGTGTATTTCCACCGTATAAGATTCTTGCGACACCATTTTTCTGATGCTCCCGCAACCGGATTTCCGGATTCATTCCGTAAAAGTTCAGATGGCTTCCGTCATACTCTCTTGGACGGATTGCATTGAAATTTTCATTATAATAATCTGTAAGTTTCTGCCTGCGCTCCGGATCTTTCCATATCCAATCCTGGAATGCCTGCTTGATCAGATCTTGTATTCCCTGTGCGATGGCAGTTTCTTTCTTATTTAAAATGGCTTTTTTCTTTCCGTCCTCGTCCTCTACATAATCGTAAATACGGACATCTCTCAGATTCAGGGTATCTTCGATAATACGATAGGCATTTGCTCTTGTTGTTCCATAGATATTGTTCGCCTTTACATTTCCCTTATCCAGACTTCTTCCCTCTACCTGCCATTCTCCCGTATATTTGGAAAAATGGACTTTTATTCTCCATTGCATATAATTAGGTGTGTTCAATAACTGGAACATAAAATCTTCAACATCACTCTCCGGGAGCCATGTTGTCCCCAACCGGATATTGATTTCTGAAGCACTTAAATCCTTTGGCTGTACGTTCTGCAGTGCAGTCACATTGACCTGATACCTTGCATCTGACTGTGCAGTAAGTTCCGCTACTTTCAGCTTCTCTCTGACATTTCCTGACAGGTATTCGTCTTCGGAAACATACTTTGGATTCTCTGTGCCACTTTCCGGTAAACGGAAGACAACACCAGACAACTCCCGTTCCAGTTCTTCTTCTGATTTCCCTGTCAGTTCCGACATGAAATCCATGTCTACCTTCGCTTTTTCTGCAAGAGAAATCGACAGTGCTTCACTGGCAGTATCCACACTGGTCACTGCCTCATGTGCTTTGATCGTCCGCTTAGAAAACATATCTGCTTTTCGTTCCAGGGTTCCGTCTTCTGCAAGAATCTCCAGCGAACTCAGCAACGGATAACTGTTATCGTCTGCAAATACACGCATATTGGCACGATCATTTAAGAGTCCGTATTTGCTGCGGAAGAGGTCATACAAACGGTTCAATTCCTTCTGTTGTCCTTCAATTATTTCATCGGAATATCCTTCTGTCTGATACCTAATCAGTTCTCTTGCACAATCCCGTATCGCAATCATGCCCTTCACACGATTTGTTCCCGTCATTGTCAGACTCACAGGCTTCATACGGCTATTTTCCCGATAATAAAGCTTTCCATCTACCAATGTGTAAGAATAATTATTTACCAATGGATCTGCAGGAATCGTATGATCTTCTTCCTCTATCAATTCCTCAAGTTCCACTTCTTCAATCGTACCCTTTAATGCTTCAACTGCAACTGATAGAAGTTCTGACAGTTCTCTTCCCTCATACGGTCTGCAAGTGCTTCTCATGCCATACGGACCGGATTCCATGACCATTTCTCCCAGTATCATTTCTGGGTGCCGCACATAATAGCGATTCTGCTCAATGCCGTTGTCATCATAATCCAGATATACCCAGTCCGGTTCCTCCAGTATCATATGGTCACGCTTCTGGAGGAATATAATATCTGATGTTACTTTCGTTCCTGCGTTTTTGGTAAAGGTATCATTCGGCAGACGGATCGCACCGATCAATTCTGCTCTCTGTGCCAGGTATCTTCTGACATATGGATTTTTCTTATCCATGGTTCCCGATGATGTGATAAATGCAATCACACCGCCCGGTCTTACCTTGTCCAATGTCTTTGCAAAGAAATAATCGTGAATGAAAAAATTATATCTGTCATACCTGTTGTCAAATAATTTGAACTCTCCAAACGGTACATTTCCAACTGCAACGTCAAAAAAGCTGTCCGGGAGATTTGCTTTTTCATATCCCTCTACTGCTATTTTTGATTTCTGATAAAGCTGTGTAGCAATTCTTCCGGAAACAGAATCCAGTTCCACACCATATATCTTACAATCCGAAAGAGATTCCGGTTTCATGCCGATAAAGTTTCCCACACCGCAACTCGGTTCCAGAATATTTCCACTCTTTAGTCCCATATTTTCCAATGCCTGATACATACTCTTGATTACAATCGGCGGGGTATAGAACGCTGTCAGTGTTGATTCTCTTGCCGATTCGTATTCTTCTTCACTTAGTATGGTCTGCAATTCCAGATATTCGTCTGCCCATGCAGATTTCTTTGGATCAAATGCATCGGACAGACCACCCCAACCAACATATTTTGCCAGTATTTCCTGTTCTTCCGGTGTTGCATAACGATGTTCCATTTCACATTTCTTCAGAAGTTGAATGGCTGCGATATTCGCCCGGAATTTTTCTTTGGCTGAACCATACTCCGGTGTCTCCTCTGTAATCTGATACTGGTGTCTGTTTTGCCCGGAAACTTCCGGATACAGATCATATCTCTGCATTTTCTTCGCAGGTTTGCCTTGCTCCCATGAAGGTGCTAATTCCAGAGTATTTTCTTTTTCGGCTGGTAATACGACATCTTCAAGTTCGACTGCTTCCTGTACCGGAACATATCCCTGCTGCTCGATTGTCTGGAACCACTGGTGTGCAAACAGGTTTAATTCTTCTTCCAGTTGCTCATTATAGCCATCATTACCATAGACTTCATCGTATCTTTGTAATGCGTCCTGTTGATAAGTTCTTGCCTGAAGCGTTTTCCTGTCATTATCATAAGCAAATTCCATATCCGGATCTGCCATGGCATCTCCGTTTTGCTCATAGTAATGAGAAATTGCAATATAGTTATCACCAATCTGCTCAATCGTAAGGGGCATGAATCCTGCCCCTGCTTCAAAGGTTTTGGAATCTACTTCTCCCCGTAAAACCTCTCCTGCCAGCTTCATCACAAACTGATAATTCTGCTCTGGAATACTCAGCTCAGTCTCTATCTCTTCTGCCGGAACGTCTGTCGGCTGTGCCTCTTTTTCTTCTTCGGCTGGTAATTCCGGCAATGGCCGTTTGAGTTTCAAATGGTCATTTGCCGGATTCTCACGTATCTTACGGTCAAATTCTTCTCTGGATAGTTCTTCGGTAAAAATCGGATATTGCTGATCCCGAAGCACCACTCTTTCTGCTGACAGAAACTCAACTTCATAATCTTTCATTCCTATCGTAACAACAGTATTCTCAGAAATATCGTAATCTTCCAGACCATTTCCCGATTCTGTCACCACTTCATTTGAACGTGTTGGATGTTCCACTTGGGTAACAAACGGATGGGATTCTGTTCCTATTATATTTTCGTCTATAATCGGTGTGGTAAGACTATATCTTCCATGCTGATAATCCAAAATATCTTGATACGCCCTTTGCATATCAGCATATCTTGTATCAAAATCAGCAGTATCCGCCAAAACCTCAGACATCTGTGAAACTAATTCTGTTACCCGTTCAGGTTCTGCCAACTGTGGAAGCAGTAATTTTACCGCTTCATAATAATCCGTTCCTGCCGGATACGGACGCATAACATTCTCTGGACAGTTATAATAGAAATGATAGATTTCCCCTGCAAGCACTCTTCTCTCATAGTCAGGGATTCCTTCCAGTTCACGCTTGGAAAGATACCTTCCTACGTCAATCAATTCTCCAATCCTTTTTGCAACCGCATTCCATTTCAGCAGTATTTTAGGAGAATCTTCCCCATATCCCCGGTGCAGTTTCAGTCCTTTTCCATCATGTTCTTCACCGATACCAGTTCCAGTCAAGATGGAAGACCTTCCCCCGACTCCATATTCATTTTTCAGGAACTTCACCGTATCTTCCATACTGTGTCCCTGTTTAAAATAACAGTAAATACGATACTTCCCTTGTGAAAAGCTTGAACCACTTTGAAGTGCCCGGTCAATAATTTCCTGCGTAAAAGAAAAAGTAGAAACATCTTCTACCGCTCTGTCATCAATTAACTGAAGCTGTCCATCAACACTCAAAAGTGTTTCTCTGCTGTCTTTCAATTCACCCAGGACACGCATTCCGTCGTAATACCCTGCAATTACATTCCAGTCATAATATCCCTGCTCTATTCTGTTTTCATATGTTCCACGCCAGATATGCAGCACATTTTCATATTTATCAAATCCTACTGTCTCTCCATTTTCCAGCGTATACTCTGTCACACCTGTCGGAAAAAGAGATCTTACATATTCCATCTGGTCTTTCCGTTCCTCATGGGCTTCATAAAAATCTCGTATTTCCACATTGGTTGCTTTTAAGTGTGGTGCAAAAAGGAGCAGTGATTTGATGATTTCGTCATTGGATAAAAATGCGATTTCATCGTCTTCACTGCTCCTGTCATGCCATTTTAATTCTCCAGAATTTCGTTCCTCACGATCTCCTGTGCTCTCTGCCGGATATTGTTCATTCGCCCGATCCACTCCATCTGATCTCTGGTTTTCAGTTTCTCCGTCACTCCCTCTTTCTCTGCCATCTGCTGAATGAGTATCTCCATTCTCGTCTGTGCTTCTTCCTCCGTCTGAAGCAGATGCTTGTTCAAGGTTCCTGCTGTCAGAAGATTCAGGTACATTCCGTACCGGTTCTTCATCAGATATTGTTTTCTTAGATAGGCGTACTTCCCAAGGTGAACTTCCTCTCCCTCTGGAATTGTAAGATTCGGCAGGAGATAATCTCCCTGTCTGCTGTATGTGATTGCTGCCATTGTCCTGTCCCCTTTCTGTTGTAATTTCCTGTTTGTTATCCACATTATAATCTGTTGTTTTCTGTTCAACAAATGTGCGTTGCTTCCGTTCCTGTATCTGTAATTTTCGTATGGTGTCCGCAACTTCACCTAATGCCATTTCTGACATATCACTCGCAACCACACCAAAGAGATTGACCAACTCCTTCGTATGAAACTCCCGGATAGTCCGAAAGTCCCTTGTCTCCAGATAGATGTCCGGTTCTATTCCGCAACGCTCAAAAAGCATATAGGAAATACTGTTTGCAAGCAGTTGTTTCATTTTCAACCGGATATTGAACTCATCAATTTCTTCCAGCGGACTGTCTTTTGTCGCAAGCAGGATATCCGGAAGATAATCTCCAATGTTATCCTCCGCAATATTCAGAGATGCTTCCAGAATCACCATAGCAAACTCTTTTTTGTCTCCGTCTGCCACACCAAATGCATTTACCAATGCTTCTTTTACTGGCTCCCGTTGTTCTTCTGACACGCTCCACAAAGAAACTGGACGAACCAAACGCTTGTATTTTCCTTCTCTGGTATCAGATACATCAAAGTAATATTTCAGCTTTAAGTGATCGGAACTCTTATCAAACACCGCAATTCCTTTGGAATCCCGCTTTACCCACCGTCCAAATTTTTCATTCCACTTTTCCATCGGAAGTACTGCAGTTGCTTCCGGACGCTGCACATGGATCAAAAGCTGTTCATCAAACGGCAGGCGGTAATTTTTACTGGCTGACTGAAGAAAGGCTATCCACTTTTCCGGTGATTCCGTCACTTCCTGTGTCGCTTCCTCATACAGTTTTGTAATGACATCAAATTTCTTTACCACGTACCTTCCTCCTATCGTTCTCTTTCTTTTTGCTTGATCGGATATTTTTCCAAAAATTCCTTCACTGTACGGCAACCTTTATCGTTATATTTCCAGTCCGTTTTCGCTTCCAGGTCAAGATAGCCATTCGGTGGAATTTTTAACCGTTCACGTGTAAGAATAGAACCCAAATGATTTGCTAAAATGCCTTTCGCAATCTGGACTGGTTCCCATGTTTCATCATCATATCTGACTTCATATAAATATAATCCTTTCGGAACGGTATCCTGATCCAAACGCATATCATTGAATAGTGCCGGTTTTCCGAACAAGCGTATTTCTGTATAATGTTCTTTCATTACATCATATCTCATACCTCACCACCTCCCAAAAAGGTAATCACTTTATTGGCTTTGATTGCTTTCTGCAAGTCATTGATCATTCCAATCTCTGCAACTGTAATTCCCTGAATCTCCAGAATCTCGTCCAGAGTCATTGCAGAAATCTCTTTTTCTTCTGTGATTCCTGCATCAAATATCTTATTGATCACTTTTACTGCTTTCTGGTTCACTAGCATTTTTCCTGCCCTCCTTGCATTTTTTGCTATGTAAAAGGGTGGCATTTCACCACCCTGTAGTCCTTATTCGTCCTCTCTTTCCTCTTCTTTCTTTTCTTCAATCGCCAGTGGTGCTTTCTTCTTTTTTCTTGCATGGATAGCCACACCGCCAATTCCCATTGCAGACAATGCAGCAATGGCTAACCACAATCCTGCTTTTGCAGTATCTCCTGTTTTCGGCGGGTTACTGGTCTTTGTAGTAGTTCCCGGTGTCTCCGGGGTTGGTGTTTCCGGTACTTCTTTGATGGTTACGGTCTGACCTTCATCGTTGATGTCCTTATGCTCCGTTACCTTTTTCGGTTCTTCCGGATTGGTCATATCATACAGTTCTTCAAATGTTACAAGCTGCTTTCCGCCAAGTATGCTACCATCGAAAGTAAACGCAATCTGCACTTTCATGTTTTCCTTGTCCGCTGTAAATTCATAATCATTAGTAACTTCTTTTCCATCAATGATCAGCTTTGCATTTTCTGCCTTAACCATCTGCCAACCAGACAGCTTATAGTTCGTACCAATTTCCAGTCCTTCTAAAGTAACTGTATCCACGATTGTCAGATCTTTTCCGGCTTCAATCTCTTTCTTGCCGTTCTTATCAGTTGCTGTGGTATGAATCGAAATCTTTCGCCCCGTAATCAGGACCGTCTGACCTTCATCGTCAATGTCCTTATGCTCTGCAACTTTTACAGGTCCTTCCGGATTCTTCAGATCGTATAATTCTTCAAATGTAACCAGATTCTTTCCGCCAAGTTCTGATGCATCAAACGTATAAGAAATTTCTACCTTCATTTTTTCATTGTCAGCAACAAAGGTATAATCACTCTCCACACGCTTTCCATCAATGAGCAGTTCTGCATTTTCCTCTTTCAGCATCTGCCAGCCTTTTAACTGATATTTTCTTCCTTCTTCCAGACCGTCCAGAGTAACCGTATCTACAATCGTTACTTTCTTTCCTGCAACAATTATTTTTTCGCCCGTTTCTTTATCCGTTGCTGTGGTATGAATGGTAATCTCTTTTTCATACTCATCGGTCAGTGTTCCAAGGTCGATTGTTACTTTATTTCTGCTGACAACAACTTCAAATGCTGGAATCAATTTCATACCTTTGTTGGATTCACAAGCTAACTCCTCAATCTCATAAGTGTCATAAAGTAATGCACCTTTACTGTCATCCGGCTCAGAAGTTCCAAACCAGATACCGTCCTCACTTGTTTTCCCGACATTTGTATTTTTCTTATGAGACGCCCAATCGGAAGCAGTTGAAAACTGACCATTCTTGTCTGTCACTACGATATGGCTCTCTCCGGTTGTCTTGCTCGTAATCTTAAAAGGAACATTTGCAAGTCTCTTATGTGTACCTGCTCCAATCTTTACGCCTTCCAGATCTCCACGTTTAATCTGGTTGTAAATGGAATGGCTTTCATCGGTTAAATCCTCGATTTTTCCATTTTCTGTAATGGAAAATTCAATCGGTTTTGTCCCGGCAGTCAGATAACCTTCTGGTGCTTTGGTTTCTTCCAGTTTGTATTTACCATACGGAAGTAAATCTGCCGTCGTTGTTGCAATTCCGTCAATCCCTGTCTGAATCGTCTTAACTGTCTCGTTCTTTTTGTATAGCTTTCCTTCTACCAGAACTGGATTTTCGTTCAAAGAAATAATCGCAAATGCAGTATCTTTTAATGTGGCACTTCCCTGTGCTTTAGTATCTTTTGTCTCTAAATCACGTTTCTGAATCTTCACACCACCTCGGATTACCTGATCAGATACGGAATACTGATTGCTTCCGGAAAGAACTGCAAGTTCTCCGTCCTCTGTGATCTGTGTCAGATACATTCCTTTGATCTGTTCTGTACTGTCTCCTGCCTGCATATAAGCTCCGTCCAGTAAATATCCGTCTGGCGCTTTTGTCTCCTCAACAGTCAGCGTTCCAAGTGGTAAGACATTTTTTTCATTCTGGGTGTAAAATACATCTCCGGATACTTTGTAAGCATCTACCAATTTTGTCACATAATGAACAGTTCCATTACTGTCTTTTTCAGCTACCGTCTTTGTAACCCAGGTACGTGTTGCTTTCTCTGGTAAATTGTCTTTTGTATAAAGTCCGTCATAATAATGCCAGGTAAACTCTGCTCCTGCCAATGCAGCATCACCCTGTGCAGTTGCTTTGCCTGTCTCCATATCAATCTTGAACAGGTCTACCAATGTCTCTGTCACTTTCGGAACATCTGAAACATTTAATGTGGCTGTTTTTCCAGCTTCCACTTTCAGACTGCTTACTATAGTATCCAACTTATATCCTTTCGGTGCAGAAAGCTCTTTGATATAAACAGTTCCGGCTGTCACTTCCACCTCGTTCGTATCGCCATTTTCATTTGTTGTAAGTGTTCCAATCTGATTACTGCAATTCTGGTCTGAGAATATTCCAAAAGTTGCTCCGGCAATTGAATACATCGCATTTCCATTTGTGACAATCTCATTTGCGGTCGTCTTTTTTACCTTCGCATTTCCGACATTCAGTTCTGCCCAAAACTGTCCGATGTCCTGTCCTTCTCCGGTGTAAATGTAACCGCCGCATTTATATCGTCCCTTATTTGTCTTCACAAATGATTTTGCTCCGGCATACACCTCATTCTGAATATCCTGTGAAATCTCGGAATAGACTACCCGGACATTATCACACTGCCAACCCAAATGCTCACTTAAACGCTGCCACACAAGGCACTGTTCTAAAAGATATGCCTGATTTGCACTCAGGTTACTATGACTGACTGCATACTGTTTCATATACTCAAGCGATAATGCCACATCTTCAATCTGATCCGCACTCATACTGGCACTTGCATCATGCCTGGTCTTATATCCATTTTTGAATCCGGTGTTAATATCTACACAATAAGCGGTTTCGCCTTCTACTTTCATGTGTCCTTCGTTGAAAGTGCTTTTAATTGTTCCGTCATTCATCAAATGTTCTACATGTCCAACTCTCTCTGCGGATTCTGTCCAATACTGTGTTTCCGCTGCTTGAACCGATGTGATCGGTAACGCAGTTAAAATCGTGGTCAGGGCAAGAATCCCTGTACACACTCGTTTCCATATCTTCTTCATTTTCTACAATTCCTTTCTTTTCAATCAAAAAAAGACGTCCGTCTGGAACGCCTGCTGTTGCTTTATGCTGTTTGCTCCCTGTTGTCATGCAGGGTATTGGAATCTCCGACCTGCCGAAAGAGAAGATGTTTCCGGCTCCTTATTGTCTTTTCGGCTGGTAATCTGCTGGTAAACCAAAGGGGTAGGGTGTGGGGAGGGGAAATCAGAAAAAGCTGATTTCTCGTTGACCGCCAACGGATAGACTTCTCCCTTGGTGTCAAAATGCCTATCGTTCCCTGCTTTTTTCCCGTTTCCGGTATAATTCCAGTGCTTTGATAATGGTTTCCTCCATTTTTTGTTGTGAAGTCCCCGATGGAAAATATTTCTTCAGTCGGTTCTTAGGGATTTTCCATTGCTCTACCTGATTTGGCTTTTCCTCTGCCATAATCGACAACAAAACATCTTCATTCAATCTGCCCTCTGCTGAAAATTTGCGGATTTTGATTGCCTGTGCATGACTTGGAGTGCAATCTTCCGATTCCATGGTATCGTACAATATCTCCTGTTCTTCTTTTGGCAAATAAGACAGCTCCACCGCCGGACGCATGGCAATTTTCTTGTTATCGACCATATCAAGAATTTCCGGTATCAAGTAGGTTAATCGAATATATCTTCTGATTTGGTCTTTACTTTCTCCAACCTCCTCACCCAATAATTCATCAGAACGTTTTCCTTTCAACTTTGTCGCCAGTGGCGACGAAGTTAAATCAGTTCTTTGTCCCTGTCTTTTCATGACATCTAACTTCATTTTGTAAGCAAATGCTTTTTCTGATGGTAATATTTCTTCCCTTTGAAGATTGCTGTCAACCATGACAATAACTGCTTCGTCATCACTGAGATTTCTTACAATACAAGGTATATTTTCTAACCCTGCCAGTTCACTTGCCATTTTTCTACGGTGTCCAGAAATCATTTCATACCCACCTGTTGGCTTCTCTCTGACAAGAGCAGGAACCAATACACCATGTTCTCGAATACTTTCAATGGTCTCCACCATTTTATCATCCATTTTTACTTTAAATGGATGATTCGGAAAATCACTGATGTCATAAACAGAAATATTTTTTACATGCTCCTGATTCTTCTGGTCTCTTTCTTCCTGCGTGGTAAAAAGGTCATCGGCTGAGGAAAGATTCATGTTTATTTCTTTGCTTTTCGCCACACTGAATCACCTCCCTCGTAAATTCTGCATACGCCTTTGCAACAGTTCCATTCTTGTCATACTCATAAATGCTCTGTCCTGCTGCACTGCTTTCTGCCGCTGTGATAGCCACTGGAATAACCGTTTTGAAAATTCGGATATGTTTCCCGTAATTTTCTCGAAGGCTATCCTCTGTTGTCCTTGCCAGTTTTGTCCTCATATCTGCAAGTGTCAGCAATACTCCATCAATCTTCAGATTAGGATTTAGCTGTCTTTGTACCTTACCGATTGTTTTCATTAACTGCGTCATACCTTTTAATGGAAGATAATGAGCCTGAACTGGAACAATTACACTGTCTGCGGCAGCTAATGCATTGATAGTCAACATTCCCAAACTAGGCATACAATCAATCAGGATATAATCATAATCCTTTTTCAAATCTGACAGATACAGCTTTAAAGTCTGCTCTCTGCTCATGGCATTTACCAGTGAGATTTCCATGCCCGATAGCTCGATATTGGTTGGAATAATGTCTACTCCTTCTTCATGGTGCAAAATGCCTTCATTATACACAAACGGTTCGTCTTGTAATATCTTCTTCATTTGTGTTTCCAATGTAATCGGAAGACTATCTGCATTTATCCAACCCAATGCAGTTGTTAAATCTCCCTGTGGATCAGCATCGACCAATAATACTTTTCGTCCCTGATGTGCAAGACCGATTCCCAGATTTAATGTTGTTGTGGTCTTGGCTGTTCCTCCCTTCTGATTTGCAAGGGCGATTACTTTACACTTAGTCATATGGCTTCCTCCTTCCTCGAAAAATTTAATAGCCAATCCTTTTTACGAGACTGGCTATGTATAAAAATGAGCATGAAAAAAGCCGACTGACTTTCAATTTGAATCAATCGGCTATGTAATATATTCTATTTTACATTTTTCAAGATATTCAATTTCTCGAAAATCTTTTTCTTCACGAAAACGTTCCGGAATATTTCCAAATATTTTCTTATAAATTTCAGCAGACCCTTCTGTATATTCTTCAACTTTATGTGTTAATTTCTTTTTTACTTGCTCTTGAAATGTTTCTGATTGTCGTGGAAGCCATTCATTCATAATTTTAAATGCATTATATTTCTCCAGTCTATCAAAGCATACTCCCATTGTTTCTATGATTTCTTTTATCCGCATTTTCTCTTTTGAGGGAATAATAATATACCTCTTTTTTACACATTCACTAATTCTATATTCATTATATTCTACTGGAATAAGCTTACTTTTATACCAATATTCATGTGTAAGTGCAGCATCATCAACCAAACCATTTAAATATAACTGTTCATCATTTTCATCAACGACTATCTTATAAACTTTAACATCTAGCGTATCTTCTTGAAAATACTTATATATCTCCAATGCACGCAAACATTGAATAATACTTGGTGCCAAACATATTCTATTTGTTTTAACTTCTTCCCCTATAGAAGTATCTTCTGGTATTCGTGGAATCAGTATTTCCTGTGTTGGCTTATTAAATAATGTTACATGATATAAAATCAATTCTATTCCCCTTTTTACTACTAAATGGTTCTTTATGCAAATAATCGAAAATCTGTGTCCTCATTATAATCTCTCTTTTTTAATATTTCAATTTATTATTTTCCACGATAGCTTATGAAAAGTTGGGGAATCTTACGCTATCATACATCAAAAGTTGGGTAAATATTGGGTAATTACACTACTCCCCAACAAAATAAAACAGGCAATCTCCGCCTACTTATTTCAGAAGAATGAGGCGAAGTTTCACACGCCAGTTGGGGAATTGAAATTCCCCAACTCACTCCCCAACTTTTACCCAATTCCATGCATAAATAGCGATAATTTACGATAAGTCAAAATTTATTCCCCAACATGCAAAAAAACCTTGAATTATCCCATTTTTCATAGGAAATTCAAGGTTTTTCGTTGATTTACATGATAATAATACGGTTCAAATTCTTATGCGAACTGTAAGATTATGCGTTCATCTGGGCAGCAACCTCAGCAGCGAAATCTTCCTGCTTCTTCTCCATACCCTCACCTACCTCGAAACGAACCATCTCGGTGATTGTAAGATCCTTAGAAACTGACTCAAGATATTTTGCAACTGACTGCTTTCCATCCTCTGCCTTAACATATGTCTGGTCAAGGAGACAAATCTCTTTTAACTGCTTAGATACACGACCCTCAACTAAACCATTGAACATCTTCTCAGCCACGATAGACTCCTTGTCTGCCATTGCAAGCTCACCAAGCTTTGCCTTAGCAGCATCTGATAAGAAGTTCCATACATAGTTCATGTTGTTCTTGTGCTCGTTGAAGTTGTTGATATCATCATCGCTCCAAAGCTTCTCGTTAATAGCCTTGTCAATTAACTTATTAAGAATAGGCTTTGGAAGTGTTGTAGCATCATTTAATGCACTGTCAACAGTGATCTCTCTAAGCTTTGCAAGCTCTTCATCAGAGATATCGTTTCTGCTGATGTACTGTGGGTTCATAGCTGCAACCTGCATAGCAATATTTGTGATTGCTTCTTTAGCTGCATCGTCTGTTGCACCATTTGCTGCAATGATAACACCGATTCTTCCACCACCATGGATATAAGAAGTAACAACATCACCTGTAACCTTTGCAAATCTACGAACAGATAACTTCTCTCCGATTGTAGCTGTCTTCTCTACAAGAAGCTCGCTAAGTCCGTTTGTAGCAAGAAGAGCGTCGATATCCTCTCCATTTGCACCACCATTTAAGCCAGAAGCAAGTGCTGTATCTGCTACAGTCTGAACAAACTCCTGGAATGTCTCGTTCTTTGCAACGAAATCTGTCTCAGAGTTAACCTCTGCTACAACTGCAACGTTTCCGTTTACAGCAACACGTGCGATTCCCTCAGCGGCAATTCTGCTCTGCTTCTTTTCCATCTTAGCTGCACCGCTTTTTCTTAATACCTCAACAGCGGCATCCATATCACCGTTTGTCTCAGTTAAAGCCTTTTTGCAGTCCATCATACCTGCGCCTGTCATTTCACGCAGTTCTTTTACCATACCTGCTGTAATAGCCATTTGATTATCCTCCGATATTAATCTGTTTTATTCCTCAACTGTCTCGTCAGAAGCTTCCTCAGCAGTAACCTCTTCCTCAGCTCCCTGCTTTGCCTCGATAACAGCGTCTGCCATCTTAGATACGATTAATTTGACAGCTCTGATAGCATCATCGTTTCCTGGGATAACATAATCTAACTCGTCAGGATCGCAGTTTGTATCAGCAATACCTATAAGAGTGATTCCAAGTGCCTGAGCCTCTTTGATACAGATACGCTCCTTCTTAGGATCTACTACAAATATTGCATCAGGAATTCTCTTCATATCCTTGATTCCGCCAAGGTTCTTCTCGAGCTTCTCCCACTCCTTCTTGAGTGCGATAACTTCCTTCTTAGGAAGAACATCGAATGTGCCATCCTCTGACATTGTCTCAATAGCTTTAAGTCTTGCAATACGGCTCTCGATTGTGCGGAAGTTTGTAAGCATTCCACCTAACCATCTCTCGTTTACATAGTACATACCGCAACGCTCTGCCTCAGTCTTGATTGCATCCTGAGCCTGCTTCTTTGTACCTACGAAAAGGATTGTACCACCCTGAGCAGCGATATCAGATACGGCATCATATGCCTCATCAACCTTTCCTACAGACTTCTGTAAGTCGATGATGTAGATACCATTACGCTCTGTGTAGATGTAAGGAGCCATTTTAGGGTTCCATCTTCTTGTCTGATGTCCAAAATGAACACCTGCCTCGAGTAACTGTTTCATTGAAATTACGCTCATTTTATTTACCTCCGTTTGGTTATTAATCTTCCGTGTGTTTCCAATTAGATCAGCCACCGGTAAGCGTTATCCGGCACCGGCGATCATCCGCACACGTGCTTTATAGTATTTAAGCCTTTGGAATTATAACATACCAAAGGCTTATATGCAAGCAAAAAATTTATTTCTGTGTCAGAATGAAAAGTCAAGCAATAAATGCAAAACTTTACTTGCGAAACATCATTTCATCATTTTGCACAACTCTGTTTGCGTTTTGTTGGTAAATTTGCACAGACTACCCCTCTTTTCGTTTTGCTCTCTGCTTATTCTACTCTATTTATGCCAGTCTTGCCAGTTCTTCCTGGAACAATTCGCCGGAGGTTTTCCATCCGAACATCTCCCTTGGGTAGTCGTTGATCCAGTCCTCTACCCTCTGGATATCGTCCTCTGTCCGGTCATCGAAGTTCTCTCCCTTTGGTATCTTCCTGCGCACCAGTCGGTTCTGGTTTTCGTTGCTGCCACGCTCAAAGGAGCAGTATGGGTGGCAGTAGAACACGGTCACTCTCTTTTCGGACTCATCTGCTGCCGACTGCTGCATTCCCTCCCAGTCAGCGAACTCCGAGCCATTGTCCACGGTTATGGTCTTGAACACCTGCCCGAATCGCTCTCCCCATTCATCTTCTAACTGATCCAGTCGCTTGCAGACCTGCTCAGTCGTGTGCTCATATAAAAGGTATATGAGTTCGTTCCTGGTCTTTCTCTCTGTCAGTACCAGAAGGCTGTGTTTGCTTTCCCCTCTTTTACCTACCACTGTGTCCATCTCCCAGTGTCCGAATTCCTCTCTGGTGTCGATGTCCTCTGGCCGCTTCTCTATGCTTGTACCTGCGTTGGCTCTCGCCTGCCTGCGGACTTTCTTATTCTTCTTTTTCCGTCTGCCTTTTACTGGGAGTTCCTTATTTGTGATTGTGAGGAATATCCCCTTGTCGATGTAACTGTAAAGGGTCGGCTTACTGATCTCTGTCTCAAACTCCAACCCCTTGGCTTTAATCTCTCCGAGGACTGCTCCGGGCGAGTATCCGTCCTCTGCTATCTTTGTTTCTATGTACTCTGCCAGTCTGTGGTCTTTGCCTATCTTAAGGTCTGGACCCTTGTCTCGCAGGTTCTGTTGGTACTTATCCTCTGCGATGTCTGGGGAGTACCTTTCTTCCTCTGTCAGATCCGAATTGGTATGTGTGTACGTTCCTCTCTTTATCTCACGGTATATGGTGCTGACATGGACTCCTATCTGGTCAGCGATTTCCTGTTTGCCGTGTCCTGCTTTCAGCAGTGCTTCTAATTTCAGCCTGTCGGCTCTGGATAACTGTTTAAATCTGCGCATGGCAGCACCTCCTTGTCTCTTTCTACTATTATCGGTGTTAAAGTTATAAATTTCAATAACAAAACACTTATAAATAAGGATAAAATACCGACAAAGAAGTGGTGCTTTTAGGGTTATATTTTTGTCGTTTTTATCACTTGCGAACTGTTTGTGGTAGAGGTAATATGCCAACAACAAAAAACAAGGAGGTTTCTAAAATGGAAGCATATGGCTACAATGTAAAAGGAGACGAGGAGGTTCTGTGCGATATTGCCGAACTCAAAAAGAACAACAATTTCCAGATCAACTGGTCTAATTTTAACACTGGCGACACCTACTGGACTGATAACAGTGAGGCTTATCGAGTAAAAATAGACCATGCGTCTAAAGAAGTGATGCTTGAAAAAATGTTATAAAAGTCTTAAAATACCAACAAAAACCGAGTCGATTGTGGCTCGGTTTTTTGTGTAATTTATTTGTTATAAAAGACTTGAATACCTCCGCAACCCAAGGTAATATACAGACACTTAAAGGATAGCAAATAAAAAGTGGAGGGAAACAAAATGAGATACATTGATAAAACAGGTTGCAAAAGCGCATTTGAAAAAGGAAACAGCAAAGAGATCATGAGTCTTGGAAAACTCACAAAAAAGGCTTGTATGATTGCCAAAGAGAACGGACTGGGACTACTGAAAACCAGACAGGGTTCTTTCAGAATTATCAAGGAATCTGGTCTTGGAGCATATGTGGATTTCTTCGCTAACCTTGCAGAGGTTGATGACTTTTTGAAACATCTGGATGCCCATAAATCAACAAAATATTAAATAAAAAGCCAACAAAAAACGAGCCGATTATGGCTCAGAAGTTTGTGCAGATTATATGTTATAAATAACTTGAATTTACCTCTTTTCCAAGGTAACATACACACAACCTAAAGGAAAGGAGGTGCATCCGATGAACCTGGATGATTTGGTTTCTAAAATAAATAAGCTGAGTAAAGTTGTTCGAGCCCTTACTCAGCTTGCATTGGAAATCGGAACGCTCGTAGCGGTTATCCGATTCATCATCTTATGATGATGGCTTGGGGGAGGGGTCCACCTCTCTCCCTTGCTTCTCAAAATATACCACACGATTGGAGGTCTTGTCAATGAAACGGTTATGTGTTTCAGTTTCGGTTCTGGCTTTTCGGATAGCGGAGTTGCTTATCGTGGTTTCTGGTCTGCTTCTCCTGCTTTCCAGAATGTAGCCGGTCCGTCCGGGGCAGTACATCTGCTCCGGCTCTAACCCACCGATGTCTGGTCCCAAGTCCAGAAGGCGGAAGCGTGAGGGGAGCGAAGGACAATGCCATGTCTGAGTGATGTCTGACAAGTTTGCCTGGTTTTTAATGTGAAAGCCTTAAAGGTAGGAGGAGTTATTGGTTTTACCGATTGCCTATCGCAACTCGTTGATTTTGTTTCCTGCGTTGCAGAGAAAGGGTTAGGTGGTGTGCAGCCGAGCACGAGGTCTTATCTGGTGTACCGTAACACTGGACGTTCTCTCCAGTCGGGCGAGACCGATGGGCGACATGGCTTATTGTTCCTTTTTGAAAAACGGCGATAAAATCTGAAAGGATCTGATAAAATGATTTATATTGATAAGTGCCGCACTGACCTCGGTGTTACCGTGGATGAGTGGGCGGTTGATGATAGATGTCGGTTCTCTGATTCCGGCAAGGTCGGCATAGGGACTGGTGTTCGTGTGCTCGATGTTACTGACAAGTTTGGCGATGTTCTGGTTCGCCTTGTGATTTCGGATTCCTGCTCTGACAATGTCAGCAGGTTCTCCTGCAGGGAGGTGTTGTCTCATGAATAAAGAATTGCTTGAGCCGATCATGCGTGCTCACGGAGATAAAAACAAGGACTTGGCTGCGGCCATTGGTATGTCCGTTCCGAACTTCTCCACCATCTGGAATGGTCGTGGCGAGTTTGCTCTGAAGTATATCCGTCTCATTGCCCGGAGATATTCTCTTACCCCAGAGCAGGTCTATAAAATCTTTATCTTTCCGCAGGGGTAATCATTGCCCCTGCTTTTTCTTTGGCTTCCAAATCTGCCCCATTTAGGCAATAAAAAAGACCCAGTGGGTGTTTGTTCCACTGGGTTGCTTTTCGTCTTATTCTGGCTGTCACGGTGCGCCACGCTCTGGGTTCTGCGTTGCGGTGTTCCTGACATTTATGTCGGTCACATCGTCCGGGTGCTTACCCCCTTTAGAACCCCCTCTGCGGCACATCATACCTCCACTCTTTTTATAAGTCAATCGCCAATTACAGAAGTTCATTGACCTTCTTCTGCACGGCTGCGTAGTCGTATCCGGCTGCCTTCAGCTTCTGCTTTCTGGTTTCGCCGTTGCCCCACTTACCTGCGATCACTTCCTTGGCTACCTCAGTAACGCTTTTCTGCGGTTTTACTCCAAGCTGTGCATTGACCTCTTTCTGGACTGCATCGTAGTCATATCCGGCTGCCTTGATGCGGTTCTTTCTGTCATCGCCATTTCCCCACTGTCCTGCAATGACTTCCTTGGCGATTTCTGCCACGCTCTTTTTCGGTGCGGAGGTTGCTCCTGCAAGGCGGTTCACTTCTGCCTGCACCGTTGCGTAGTCATATCCGGCAGCAGCCAGTCTATTCTTGCGGTCATCTCCGTTTCCCCAGTCTCCTGCGAGCACTTCCTTTGCCACCTCAGTGACGGATTTCTTCTCGCCCTGGTTCTCTTTGGTTTTCTCTCCGTAGTAGTAGTCCATATCTACCTTGCCATCGATGCCGCTTACTGTTCCGGAACTGGTGTACTGGTGGAATGCGCAGTCATAGTCCGGAGATCCTGTGTAATCTGCGAGCCAGTACACATACTTGGAGAGCACTTCGTCCGAATACATATTTCTGTGGTAGTCGATGTTGGAATAAACACCTGCCTTGTATCCGTGGCTTTCCACGTACTCACAGAATGCCTTTGTGAATGCGATGCACTCATTCTTTCCGAGGGTCACTCCCTTTGCCTTGGCTTTCTTTACGGTGTCGTACTCAAAATCGTAGAATACGATCACATCTTTTCCGAGACCTGCCTGTTCCATCTGCTTGATGCAGAATGCCGCCTCCTGCGCTGCCTGTTCTGCGTTGAGTGCATAACTGAAATGATATACTCCCTTGATCTCGATACCATTCTTTCTGCAGCCATCCACATACTGGCGGAACTTTGCGTCTACCGTCTGTGCGTATCCTTCACGGAGGATTGCGAACTTGATGCCGTCTGCTGCTACTCTGGCAAAGTCTACATTGCCCTGCCAATATGAAATGTCCATACCTTTGATTGCCATATCTGTTTCCTCACTTTCTGTAATAAAATAGGGCAGCCTACTGGCCGCCCTGCTGCGTATGTTTCCTGTTACTGTTCCTCGGTATCATCCGAAGCACCGATGTTGGCGGAGTCGGTCAAGCCTTCCCCGATGATGTAAGCCACCACGGACGCTCCTGCCATAATCAGTGCAGTTACCTGCGTTGCCGTGTTATCTGTTCCGCCTGTGGCGAGGATCATCATTGAGACAAATGATGCCACTGCCGTCCACAGTTTTCTGCTTGTGAGTTTTCTTACCCAGTCGATTTTCTTCATTGCTTTGTCCTCCTGTTATACAATTTGTTTAAGTGCCTGTTCGTTCAAAAAGTCCTTCTGCTCATGCTTGACTTTCTGAGCGTAGTCGAGTGCTGCGTGCATATCCCCATTGCAGTGTGCGTCCGGGATTCTCTGCACCGCTCTGGCTGTCGCTTCTCCGAGTGCCAGGGAAGCATTGACGCAGTTGATGATGCAGAGTTCATTCTTCTCTCGGATCTGCTCTCTGGCATCTACTTCCTTCTGCCGTTCTTCCCGCTCTGCTTTTTCCTTGTCGGCACGCTTCTGTATACTCTGCTCGATGAGCCAGAAAAAGAAGCCAGTCAGTGCCGATGGGATACTCGCTGCCACGATGATTGCTGTCACATCCATGCGCTGCACCTCCTCTCTAAAAAGACCGCCCTGTCCGGACGGTCCTTAATTCTGATTTAATTTCTCACACCGTTTGCATGGGTACTGCGTCATCGGTATGTGGTAATTTGTGCAGTGGGCACAGGTGCCGCTTTCCTTGCAGTTGAGGTCACATTCTTTCATGTGCTTATGGCAGTACCTGCTCCCATGTGCGTGGGTACATTGGAAGTTATTTTGCCTTGGTTTCTGCCTTGTACTTCTCGCCTGTGATTTCCTCGTACTCTGCTTCATCAATAGTCCCCTTCTCCACTCTGGCTGCGATCTGTTCCTTTGTCAGCCTGCCTGCGGTATAAAGTCTTTTCAGACTGTCGATTAATACTCTCATTATAACAATCCCTCCTCGATAAGCTGTGCGGTGTAATCATCAATCGCCTTGTCGGTGTTGATCTGCTTGATGGATTCCAACATCTGGTATTCCGATACAGTGATTTCCCTGCTATCGCACTCCCAGTCGGTGTAGGCTTCCATGCCCTCGGTTGCTTTGTGCTGCACTTTCTCGATGTTCTTTCTCTGGATGTAGATGCCGTCAGCCACAAGCTGCAGCTCCTGCGGCTCCTCGGAGCATCTTTCCTTGGTCCATTCCTTCATGGTTCTGCCTCCTTTTGATTTTTGATATTATTTTCTTAAGCCGGCCCACATGGATATAAGGTTTTATCCTGCTCTGGTAACAATCGTATGTGTCCGTGCAGGTAAACCATCCCATGTACGACAGCATGGCTTCGATGTGTCTGTGAAAGTATCCACGGTTTGCTTCCTTTGACCTCTCCATCTTCTTTGCCAACCGTGTTGCGGATAGCATGATGTTCTTTCTGATCAGCGTCTTGTTTCTGTAAAATATAAAACCCATGAAGTCCAGTGCCCTACCTATCTTCCGCTTGCCCTTCTCGTAGTAGAATTTGCATACCTGGTAGTTGTGCTTCAGCTTTAATCTGAAACGCTGACCGAGCATCTTCCTTATCTCCACGATGGCTCTCTGGAGGACTTTCTTGCTGCTTGCGAATATGACGATATCGTCCATGTACCTTTGCAGCTTTGGCAGACCGAGCACCTCTGTGATCAGTCGGTCGAGTGGTTCTAAGAGGTAATTTGCCAACCACTGGCTGATGTAAAATCCGAGAGGGATTCCTTTATTAAATCCCTGTAGGCATAATCCGATGATGTATAAAAACCAGTCATCCTTGATTCGGATTGCCAGTTCCTTCGTCAGAATTTTCAGCCGGATACTATCATAAAAGTGCCGGATATCCATCTTTGCGAAGCACCGTGTTCCCTTCGGGTCATGCAAAAGCCACCGCTCTATCTGTCTCTTTCCGTAGTGTGCTCCACGCTTTGGGAACGAACCGCAGGAGTATGGATAGGCTGTGGCTGTGATGATTGGCTCTAATACCAGAACGATGATGTGGTGCAGCCATTGTTCATGAATTTCCGGCATATAAATTTTTCGTCTTTTCCCATGTTCGAAGATGATCTTCGGGGTTCTTTTCTTTGGCTTGTATGCCAGTTCCGGGTGTGGGACGTCCACTCCCTCCGGCTTTGTGTTTAGGATCATGTCGTACATTTTCTGCACCTCATTATCGAGGTGTGCGTCTATGTACTGGATCTCTTTTCTCTTGGTTTTTCCTTTGCGTAATTTCTTATATGCTTTCCGAATGACATCATCCTTCAGCATTTGTTGATACAGATATTTGTACTCTTTGTGACCGTGTTTCGGTTCATTACGCAGATGGATTTCTGTGTGTGTTTTTCGCATTCTGCTGAGTACTCCTATAAGATATTTTTTCTTCTATCTCCTACGCACGGCAGGTGCGACCGCTTTACCGTGCGTCCTGTGTCGGACTCATTTCCACTCATCTTCCCAGTAATGGTGAGTAAACCTTGTTTCAAAGGTCAGCGGTGTAGGAAGCAGGACTGCTTTGGGTTGTTATTCCGTTTAAGATAGAATAAGGCGGCCCCGATGTTCCAGTTGGCATTCCCGGCAGTGTTGTTCACATTCAAGTAGCGCAAACCATCATTCGTACCGTTGTTGCAATTACCGAACCGAAGGGCGACCGCCCGAGGTGACGCAGTCCTGCGCCCCTGTTATTCTTCCTTACGCTATTAAAATCCGATTTTGTTCCACTGGGGGAATTCTGCTAACGCAGACCCCCAGACTCCCTATCACGGTGTCTTGCTTACGCTGCGACCCCGACAGGTGGTAAAAGAAGGACGGCGGCCCCGAGGTACCAGTAGGCAGCCCCGGCAGGGTAGTACACATTCAAGTAGCGCAAACCAGCAACCGTACCGTAGTCGCAAGTACCGAACCGAAGGGCGACCGCCACAATCTCGACATTCTGCCATAATCCGTCACAGCCGCCAGTGGATGTGCTTCCCTTGCACGGATGAACCGGAACTGCTCCGAAGCCGGGAACGGTCTGGTACTTATGCGGATAGAAAATACCGTATTTCTGTGCGCTTCCATCACTCTCGAACATCTTCGGAAGGCTGATGCCTGTATCCTGGTACTTCGCTCCGGTCACATCGTAGGTGTAGTTCTTGCTGACCTTGTATCTGCCGTTCACGAGCAATGTGTACGGGTCACGCATCCACTGCTGATATGTTCCAAGGACGATGGAGTGGAAGATCTTGTTGAGTGACTTCGCATCCTTTGTTCCGTAGAACTGTCCGCCACCTACGACTGCATTCTGCTTCACTCCGTTGGTCGGCGCAAGGCTCACATCGTATCCGCTTGAATTTCCATAGCCGTATGCTTCCTGTGAGTTCGTGCTCTTTGCGAACATGATCAGAAGGTCAGTGATTGTCTGAACAATTCCGCCACCGAGGAATGCTGCACGGCTTGAGAAGTTTGCGATTGCGGTATGCTCTTTGTCCGTGGTGTTATTGTAGCAAGGCTGCAATCCTGCCAGAGACACCATCTTTGGTGTGGAGGTATCTGCTCCGAGGATTGAACCGTAAAACATCGGAATCCATACACCCTCCAGTACATTGTTGCTCGGGTCTTTAAATCCGACAGGCTCGAATCCGTCTCTTTCCCTCATGGAGAATTTAACGACACGGTCATTGCCGAGCATATACTCCTGCTTGTAAATCTTGGCAAGCCACGAGAACGCTCCGCCGTTGTAGCTTGTGTTGGAAACATCCGAAGCAGTGCCGTCCTCTTTCTTGGTGTAGTCGTTCTCATCCAGTCTGTAGTCCGGTGTTCCGTCTGCCCTTACCATCCACGGCTTATTTGCCACGATGATCGGGAAGTCCGCCCAACTGTTGAGTGTCATTGTTCCGGTGTCCTTGTTGAGTGAAATCGGAGTGAAGTCTTTGTTCTGTCCGATGTATTCGATTCGTGCTGTCGGACTTAAAACATCCATGTGCTCAATAAAGCCATAGATTCCGTCTGCGGATAAAATCGCATAGCACTTGTCGAGGGTTTCCTTGTCTGCGATGTATGTCTTTCCCATTATTCCTCTACCTCCTCGTAGTATAAAAGTCCTTTATCCACACCAAGCACATACTTATCCCCAGTGGTCTGGTCGTAAAGGTACATACTGTTTGGTGTTACGATAGTTACATCTGTTGCGTTGGCGACCTCGGTTAAGAAGTCCATGGTAATCGTGGACGGGAGGAGGTCGTTGTAAGCGGGCATATAATCCCACTGGTTTGCGACTCCGACTGCCAGTGCGTAGAGGATTTCCCCCTCGTCCGGGTCCTGTGCATAAATGCCGACCTCTTTCACGTAGTAGCCATTCTTAAGGTTTCCGGTGTCCTGCTTGTTTGTGATGATAAATTTCACATATACATTGGACTGGTTCTGGGTCGTCACTGTGATCAGTGCGAACTCCTGCTTCTTGGATTTGAGAGCAGTTCTGTTTGTGAGTGCTTCGCCATCTGAATATGATCCGTCTCCGGTTGCGGCCTTGGTCAGTTTGATTGTGCATCTTCCTGCCTGTGCCTTGGCGAGCAGGGCGATTCCTTTGGCTGTCAGCACTGCTTCTTTGTATACTCCTGCCATCGTTGTTCCTCCTTTATGTTGTTATTTTGGAATGTGATGCCATTCCCACTGCCACCCTCGGCACAGTGCCGTGTACGCTTGCCTGTGTTCGCTGTGCTCCGTTTAGAATTGTGGTCTTGGTGTTTCTTACCACTATCGCTGCAAAACCGCTCACACCGCCCGACAGCGTGCCTGTGCGTGGGTTGACATTATTCCCGATAGTCTCATGCGGGGAACTTACTGCACCTGCTGCAGCGTTCCCTTCCACGCCGATATCTCCGGTGCGTCCTTCCGGGTGGTTTGTTACCGTTCTGGACGGTGCGGAGGTTACGGCTGATGCAGCCGTCTCCTGCATGGTGTAATCGTTTGTGGTCTGGTGGTGGTTCAGCACCTGTTCTTTCGGACTGCTGACCACCCCGGATGCCACTGTCTCATGCATCTCCATTTCTCGCTCCACCAGTATCCTGCGGATATGGGAGCGGGTGTTCTTTACTCTCTGAATGATGGAGAGGAAGTAATTTGCCATTTCCTCTGTCATTCTGGCATTGGTTATGATGTCGAATGTTCCGGGGGTGTATGGACCCTCGGTGTAATCGAACCATTCCTCTGTCCTGCCTTCCCCGAATACAATCTCTATCAGTTCTGATACCGCACTCGGAGTTCCTGCCTTGGTGTGCCACAGGAGCGTCCTCTTTATGATGTTGCGTTTGGTTTCCAGATTCATGCTCTCCTGGTAGTATGGTGTCCTTAGTTCCACCGCCAGTACATCCAGTATCCGCTCCGGCAGTTCATCAATGACTGCCATGGTTCTGGTATGCGCTGCCAGTCGGAGCATCCTCTGGTGTTCCTGCTGCACTGCGTAGGATATGCAGCGCACCTCAGTGCTCTGTGCTATCTTCCATGGCAGGAGGTCTGTGATCTGTCCGTCATATAAACTAATCATTCTCAACACCTCCGTATGTCACGGTCTGCGTTCCTATCCTTGCGACACTGGTATCCGGCACGGTCGTAAATACCGGGGAGGTTATCTCCGCCCTCTTTGCTCCGGCTGCCACGATCCGTTTCATGAGTTCTGAAGGGTTGATATCTCTGCCGATGGTTCTGGTCTGCCATTCGATGTAGTCAGCCACCGCCTGTGCCACCTCCGCCTGTATAGTTCCTGCCTTGGACTGGTCACTCAAATTTACATAATATGTGAATGCAATGTTGAATTTGACCGTCTCCGGTGCGAGCACGGCTACCTTGTCGGTAAGTGGGCGGATGTTTTCATCCTGCAGGTATGCTGCCACTCCGTCTATGACAGTCTTGGTCGGGAGTTCTCCGTCCGTCATAATGAAACGGATTTCTACCTCTACCGGGTTCGGACTGGTTACCTTTACATCTCCGATGGTCTGGCTGTAGGTCTTTGTCCAGTATTTGTATGCATCGTCCGGTCCTGCGACACTGTATCCGCTTGGTGCGAGGAATATCCTCTCTGCAAGGCTCTCGTCTGATTCGAGGTCTGCTCCACCGCTTGTCTTGGTCGTGTTGCTTACGCTCTCCACATACGGTATCAAATCAACCAGTACATTGACCTGCCCCGGCAGCAGTTCGTTTCCGTCCACTCCGTTCTCGGTGCAGAGTGCCCTCACATCTACATAGGTTTCCCCTGCGGGGATTTCCTCGTATCCTACCGTGGCGAAGTAGTTGAGGTTGCCGTCCGTGACCTTTGTTCCTTCCGGTATGCCTACGGCTGCAGGTCGCTTCTCTGAAAGAGTGAACCTCAGTGTTGTTTCCGCAGGGGTCGGCTGCTTTCTGGTTACTCCCCTGCCTGCTCCGAGGTTGTCGAGGAATTCGCCGTAGGAGTATTTGATTAAATCCTGCTTTCCGGCTCTGTCTATGTACTGTTCGTCCTGGTATAATTCCAGTGCGATGGCATATAGCATGATACGGTTCGGATCTGAAGGAGAGAGTGTTATCTCCTGTCCTGTGATGCGCTTCCATTCGCTCTCAAAGTTTGCCACCATTCTTGTTTTCATTGCTTCCAGTGTGTCATTGTCAATGAACGACACCTCTGGGAGGTCTTTTACGCTTTGGATTGTATCAGACATTTGTTATTACCACCTCCGCCTGCAACTGCCCATCCTCATTGAATGAGAAGTTGATATCTTTTACTGTTGCCCTTGGCTCGTACCGGTCCGTCTTGTCGATGATCTCCACTGCGAACTGGCTCTTTGCCACATCCATCGGCATTCCTACAAAGTCCGTATTCAGACCGAATTCCCGGTCGAGCGGACACGTTCCCTCTGCCGTCTGGTATAAGCATTCCAGACACCTTTTAATATCTGCGATGTCTCCTCTTGTATAGTCAAAGGCTACGGTTATGTTTTTTAGGTCTATTGTCATTCCGCTGCCCTCCCTACAGATATTCTTCCAATGAAAGATTGACATCCATCTTCTGGATTTCCCCAGTACCCATAACAACAAGGTTTGACTGGGTAGCCTGTGTGATCTTCCACCTGTTCGACCCTACGGCATGGTTTCCGATGACCAGTTTCTCCACTCTTCCCTGCTGCACTGCTTTTGTGATTTCGTGGAATGTTTTCCATGGCTTCACTCCATGCTGTGCGTTCAGTACGACCTTGAATTGTACGGTCATCAGTTCCGGGTTGAGGAATTCTGACTGCGGCTTTTTTCCGATGCGCTCATGCTTCGCCCAGTTTGCCGATATGGTTCTCTGGTAGTCTGTGAAGTTGAGGATTCTGCTGTCGCTCGTTTCAAAGATAATCAGTTTTCCAAAGTTTCCTATTCTTCCCATCTCATCAACCTCCCAGTTCCTTTACTCTTTTTTCCAGTGCGTCCAACTGCGACTGCAGGGGCGGCTTTCCCTTTGTCCTGGCTGTGTCATCCTGCAGGTTGGATATCCCGGTCTTGTTATCATCAATATCCGAGAACGCATCGTTTATCTGTTCCAGTGTCACATACGGCTTGTCCTCGTATCCATACCCTTCGAGTTCTATCTTCGGGGCACGCAGGATCATTGTCTGCTTCTTTTCTGAATAGGACATGACTGCTTCATTCACATTGTTGCTCATCTCCTGTCGGAAGATGCCTGCGCCACCCTCATGTGGTGTGTTCGCTGAATTATACACCGGTCCGAGTATGACCCCGGACACCGTGCCGTTGGAAAAGCAAGCCACGACCACGAGGTCGTCTACCTTTGGTATGTTGTACTGCAGGGCGAGGAATGGAAACTCGCTTGTCACGGAGTCGTCTCTGTCCTCATACACCACTCTGGCTTTCCCCGCTGTGTAATTGATTGAGGATATCTTCCCCAGTCTGATTGTCGCTACTGCCATGCTCTCCACCTCCTTAGTTTGGGTTTATCCATGACCCCGGCACTCCTGCCTTGGTCGTTAGATTCAGCATACCCTGTGAAATGTTGAATATCGTATATGTTCCAGGTCGTCTTGTACCTGTCGGGTGTCCTCCGGTTACCTTGCCTGCCAGTGCTTCGGCTGCGGTGTAGTAACCCTTTTTCGTAGTGGTCAGTGTGTACTTTCCGCCCTTTACTGGTGTCTGCGTTCCTGTGGACTTCGTTGCCGTGGTAGTCGCTGTGGAGGACTTCGTCTCCGTCTTTGACTTCTTTGCCACAGACTTGGTCGATGATTTGGCATCCGTGAAGCGATCCGCCACTCTCCGAAGGTCGAGTTTCTGCTTACATCCGCTTCCGATATCCCATGTGACCTTTTCCACATAGTACTTGCCGTCCAATTTTCCGAAGCCTTTTATGGTCACGCATGAGGTCGCTATGATCTTCCTGTTGGCTCTGGTCATTGTTACCGACATAGTTGTGTCGCCCTTGTTGGCTTCATTGATTTTTGCCAGTGTAATGCGCTCTGCTTCCGATGCGTTGCTCGCTGCATCCGTGACCTTCAGTATCCTGTTTCCGCCACCAACCTCGACCTTTATCGTCTGGTTCTTATCATTGTTGGTGTACTCATATTTCGCCCCGGTGTAGGTTCTGCACAATTTTGTGTTCCATGACCAGTTCGGTTCTATGTTCTGTTCCGTCAGCGTTGCCACTGATTTCTTTTTCTCATAGGTGGCTTCGTTAAACACCACTATTTTGTTTTTATATATCTTCATGGCGAAGCCGTAGAGTTTTACCAACTCGTTATAGAATGAGCAGTCATCCTTCTCGCTCTGCTCCACCTTTTCTATTGGTATCCTTGGTGCTTCATAGTACAGTTTGATGCTCGCCCGATTTGCGACTTCCTGTCCGATATTCTCCAAGGTTGTTTTCTCATATGTTTTGGTTCTCTGTGTTTCCTTGAAGCTGCTGTCTGCCGGAAGCGCCAACGCTTCCAGTTTCAGCTTGACTGGTGTTCCAGAAAAACTGAAATCATCAATCACAAAAGACCCGCAGCTTAATTTCTGCGTATCTCCCTCTTTGCTCCAGTTCTTCATGATAATCGTGGCCGCCATGGTGTCTCCCTTACTTGGAAACCATGACTTGATCCACTTCCTGTCTCTGTCATTGATGTTGAGGGAGAGACTGTCACTCTCTCCCGATGCAACATCTGTGTAACTGAATGACTGGAGGTATTCTGCGAGTTTGGTATCGATCCGCTTTCCGTTGTACGAAACAGAGGCGGTTGCTTTCCTTGGGTCCATGCTTAATCCCTCCATATTGGCAGATCTTCGTCTACCTCATCTGTCAGTTCCGGTGTGGCGAGAGTGACCCCGCTCGGGAATACCAGATATTCCAGTAGCAGGCGGTTGCTCTCCATGAGATATCCTGCGTACTTCTCGTCTCCGTAGACCTGGTACGCTATCTTATCCCATGTGTCGCCCTGCACCGTTTCGTATGTGCCTGCCATTCTCTCGCCTCCTTAGAACCTCTTTCTGTCGTTGTCACGCTGCCACTGCTCCATCATTTCATTGAATTCTGCCTGTGACATACGCTCTGCTTCCACCAGATCATCCTTCGTAGGTGCTGCGCCATTGAAGTTATATACTGGTGCGTAGTTTATTGGTGCTCCGTTTGCTGTCGCAGGTTGCGGTTCGTTTCCACCTCCACTCAGTCTGTCGAGCAGACCGGATATTGGTGTCTGCGTGCTTCCCTGCATCGCTGCCCCGACCCTATCCACCAGTGCCGACAGTGCATTGCCTGCGCCACCGTTCTGACTCTCTGCAATCACGCTCTTGATGATTGAGGTCATCTTTTCCCATAACTGGGTAAGAGGCACGATTGCTTCCGCTCCGGCTTCCCCTCCTACCATGGTGTTTCCGGTATTCGGGTTAAATCCGAACGCAGTCGGGTTTGTCATAATACCACCGTCTTTATACCAGTCAATTCCAAATGACGGCACACTCGGTGGGTTCAGACTGAATTTTCCACTGATTGAGAAATGTGGCAGTTTCAGTTTTGGCAGACTCCATGAGAAATTGAAGAAGCCTTTTATCTTCTCTATTGCTCCGGATACCACATTCTTTGCTGCTTCCAGTTTCTCGCTGAACGCTGACTTGATGCCGTCCAGAATACCTGTGACTGTGCTCTTGGCTGCATTCAGTTTGTTCGTGAATGAATTCTGAATTGCTGACAGTTTTCCACCTGTCAGACTGTCCACGGTGCTCATGACACCGGAGAAGGTGCTCTGCACACCTGCCATTGCTCCTGCAACTACTCCCTTAATGCCTCCGCCTGCGCTGTCATACGCAGATTTCATGGCATCGAGTTTCTCGCCCACATTTGCTCTGGCTATTTCCATGAGGTTTCCGGCTGTGTCCTTAACATTGTTGAATGCCTCCGAAACATTCTCCTTGACCTCTCCCATCTTGGATGTGAATTTTTCCTTGATGGCTGACAACTTTCCGCCTGTGAGGTTGTCCACGAATGTGAGTCCGGATGTGTAGTAACCCTTGACCCCTTCCATGGTTGCTGCAGCAACACCCTTGATGCCACCGCCGTTTTCCTCGTAGGCCGCTTTCATATTGCCGAGTTTCTCGCTGACTGTGTCCTTGGCTGCCTGCATAACTGTTCCGGCGGTATCTTTGACATTGTTCCATGTCTCCGCTGCCTTATCCCTTATAGCAGACAGTTTTCCACCTGTCGCTTCATCCATGGCACTGAACGCATTCGCAGCCGCTGTCTTTGCTGCTTCTGCTTTTTCTTTGACGGTATTTTTCACTGTCTCCCAGGCATTGGAAGCCGTATCCTTGATCGTGCTCCATGCTGTTCCCAGTGCGTCCTTTATTCCGCCTGCAATATTGGACACTGTCTCTTTGGCTGCGGTCAGCTTATCTGAAATAAATCCCTTCACGGCATCGAGTGCCCCGGACACAACGCTCTTGATTTTGTCCCAGGCTGCGATAAGGACGTCCTTGCAGTTCTCCCAGATAAAACGGAACGGGAGGGTTATGATTTGAATTCCTGCGCTGATGATCTGCCCGATCAGCATAATTCCGACCGTGACAATATTCTTTATGGTTTCCCACGCTGCGCTCGCCTTCTCTTTTATGCCATCCCAGACTGCGCCGATTTTTTCCTTTATCTCCGTGAACTTTTCGCCCACCGCTTTTGCGATATTTCCGATGGTCTGACCGATCTTGGTAAACGCACCCTTCACGGCATCCCACAGGGCATTGACCGCATTTCGGAATGTCTCTGATTTGTTGTAAAGTGCAATAAATCCCGCCACCAGTGCTGCGATGGCTATTACAACGATTCCTATTGGGTTGGCTGACATTGCTGCATTTAAGAGCCACTGTCCGGCTGCTGCTGCCTTTGTCGCCACGTTTTGTGCAATTGTGGCTGCTGTGCTCGCCCCTTTTGCTATTGCGTCTTTTGCATACAGGGCATTCAGATAAATTGTTTCCGCCTTATCCTTTATCTTAGCTACCCGAAGCAGTGTCATTGCCTTGGTAACCTTTGCGATTTCTATCGCTGTTTTCGCAAGTTTAAACCCTGCGATGGCTGTCGCCAGTGTGGTCACGGTAGGTATAAAACCTTTCCATTCCACGAATTTGTCAAGTACATTTGCCGCTGCGCCCAGTACATCCAATAGTGCCCCGACCAGTGCCGGAAGTCCTCCGCTTACCAGACTGCTTGCATCATCACTTGCGCCCCCGAAGGCTTCCGAGAATTTCTGCTGCACATCTGATAACAAATCCATGATTGCCTGTAGCTGTGGCTCATGCTCTGCGATTGTATCTTTTAATCCGCCCAGTGTTGCTTCGGCGGTGCTTCCTATCCATCCAATGAATGACTGGAAATCATCCCACAGGTTCTGGATCACTCCAAGGAATGTCTGTACGCTTCCGGGCAGTTCTACACCGAAATCTTCCGACAGTGTTGACGAGAATGCTTCGGAGAAACTCTGACCGTCCACTATCTTTCCGACAAAATCCAGAACACCGCCTGCCATCTGACCGACTCCGTTCATGAATTCTTGGATTGGTAGTTTCTGAATGAGTTCGCTGAACCCTGCCGTAATATCCGGGATTTTCAATGCCACCGCATCTATGATTTGCATCGCATACGGTCCGAAGTCCTCTACCATGCTTATCTTTAGGTCGCTGATTGCCGACTGGAATCGTGCCAGTGCGCTTTGTAATGTTCCGGTCGCTGTTGCATCCATTGCATCCAGTGCGCCAGTCGAATTGTCGATTGCTCCGGCGAGTTCATCCCATGCTGATGCAGAGCCGTTTACTCCCTCTTTTACTCCGTCCAGTAAATAACCAAACTGTGAGTAGTAGTTCGTTCCGGCAATTGCTGACATATAGGAGTTTTTCTGCTCCTGCGTCATTCCTGCCATTGCACCGTTTAAGTCCACGAGGATATCCCTCATGTTCCTCATTTCCCCGGAACTGTCGTAAACTGCGACACCTAAATCCTTGAATGCCTTTTGCGCTACATCCTTGGTGCTGATTCGTACAAGCATTGAGTTCAATGCTGTACCTGCTTCACTGCCCTTGATACCGTTGTTCGCCAAGATTCCGAGTGCTGTGGAGGTTTCCTTGTAGTTCATACCTGCGGCTCTGGCTGCACCACCGCATCCGATGAATGCATCCATAAGGTCTGCCGCCGTTGTATTCGCCTTGTTGTTGGTCGTTACGATAACATCGAGGTATCCCTGTAAGTCATCTATTCCAACTCCCATGGCACTCATGGAGTCTGTTACCTGGTCACTGGTGGTAGCAAGGTCTGCCTGCGTTGCTTCTGCGAGTTTAAGCACTGGTGTTAAGGCTGCGGTACTTTCTTCCACATTCCATCCCGCCAGTGCCATATATCCCAAGGCATCGGCCGCCTCCGAAGCCGTGAAGGTTGTCGCTTTACCTGCTTCTCTGGCCGCAGCAGACAGTTTCGCATAATCGTCCGCAGATGCCCCTGCGATAGCAGAGGTGTTTGCCATTGCCTGTTCAAATTCCGCATACTCATCAACCGCACCGGATATGAAGTCTCCGACCTTAACGGCTGCGAATGCTGCGGCTGCCACTGCTGCGGCTTTCTTAGCAACGCTCGCTATTTTGTTTAATCCGTCCTCGGTTACTCCGAGACTTTGCTTGAAAGAGTTTTCGACCTTGCCTGCGATTTTAATGGCGAGTTCCTGCTCTTTGCTGCTGCTTGCCAATGTCTGCCACCTCCTCGGCTATTTCCCGCAATTCAAAAACGGACAGAGATAGAAAGAAATCTATCCCGGTCCGTAATGTCATTGATAACTGTATTGCGAGTTTCCGGAGGTTTGCACCGTCAGTTGGACTTATTCCGCTCCGTAGAAAAAAGCTGTCACACGGTTCTTGACCTTGACTGCTTCCTTCGGGTGTAATCCCTTGAAAAATTCCACCGGAAGTTTGGTTGCCTTGGCAGCGATGATGCACGCATACTCCAAGGACATTTCCGGAAGGAATGTGAATGATCCGGTTCTGTCCAGAATCTTATTTGCTGCGATCATGTCCGCTGCTGTCAGATTGTCCAGTCCGCTCAGATCGATTTTGTCATAGGTTTCGCCCTCGAATGTGTACGGCTTATTAAAAACTACCGTATACTCATTCTCGATCACTTCTCCGTCTTTGTCCAATACCTCTACTGCTACCTCTGTTTTCTTTGTCTCTTTTTCCATCTTGCTCGTCCTCCTTGATTAACACTGCTTTCTGATTTTTGCCAGTAAATCAACACCATTGACCTTGTAAACGTTGTTGATTTTGTCAAGTTCGATTCTCTGCTTTCCGTCCAACTCAATCATGATGTATGTGATCTCCACTGTCACTGCTGCGTCCATCGCTCCGCCCTGCTTCACGGTGCCGCTTGTGAGTTTCTTCATCCGTCCACGTACAACTACTCTCATTCCCTTATAGTCAATACCGCCTGTGCTCTTGACTGTGAACTGCTCGCTGGCTCTGAGTGTCAGATTCAGCGAAGTTGCCGGGGACATGAGTTTAAATGCGTCCTCATCGAGGATGCGGAACGGAATCTCCAGTTCCATGCTTCCGAACTGTCCGATGATTACTTCCTCGATCTCTCCAAGGATACCGGGACCGCTCAGTGTCTCGGTCATTCCCTCGAAGTCCGGCAGGGAGATTTCCCCTGTCAGACCCACGAGTGCTGTTCCGTTGTTGTAAAGGTTGAAGTTATTAATAACTCCGGGAATACCTAATGCGCCCATTCTTATTCACCTCCGTTTAATGCTGCGGATAACATATCCGGGTCAAATTCCAAAATGTTGAGGATATCCTCTGCAGGTACATACGGTGCGAGGTACTGGTGGAACTGGATCTTGCCGTTGAGGATGTCCGTTACCGGGTTTTCGTCCTCGCTGAATTCAATTCTCGCCCCTGCACACTTGCCCTGTGATACATAGGAGTTTCCTCTGATGTTCTCGCTGTCTACGATGGACTCGATGAGACGGTAGTTGCCCGGTTCATCGACCTTCTGCTTGTAGGTCAGAATGAAGCTGTTGCCCCACCATGAGAAAAATCTACGGCAGCAGAACCATCTGTCTTTCGGGTCCGTATTCGCCGGATAGCACGCTGTGTTGTTGCCCCATGACTTCCATCCGGAATCATTGATTGCGGTAATGATTCCCTGTCCGTTTAAGAGGTTCGCCTGCGGCTGATCCAGTGTTACCTCTGTTCCATCTTCCAGACAGAGACCAGTAATTCCGATCAGCTTATTGGAAGGGGAGAGGTTCGGCACATCATCGTTGCTTGCGTCTGTGTACGCTGTCAATGCTCCGAAGATAGCGGAATATGCATACTGCTTCGTTCCGACCTTTACCTGCGGCCAGAGAAGTGCTGCGTGCTTGTTGGTGTATCCGTTCTTATTCTTCCAGTCATTGCAGTCTGTGTACTTGGTTGCTTCTGCGGTGTCGATATCGAGGATGCATTCGCAAGTGAATACTCCGTTGATTTCCTCGCACTTTGCTGCAAGGGCGATACCTACATTCGGCTTCTGCGTCCATCCTGGTGCTAAGAGCAGACCCGGTGTCATGCTGAATTTCGGATAGATGTGGCGGATTAACTCCATACCAGTCTCTGCTCCGGTGCTTGCATTGTATCCACCGATGATGTCGCTCTCTGTTACGGCAGTCGGGTCGATGCTTGTGCTATTGACTGTGAGGGTCTTGGCTGATGCACCCTTGCCTCCTGCGGTTAATGTGATCACAAGGTATCCGTCATCATCGAATGTCGTGATGTAGTCCGTTCCGGCTGTGAGTGTGGCTTCGTTTGCCTTTACCTCTACGGTATCTGCGAGGATGCCTGCCACCTTTACTGTTGCCTGCATCTTCTCCACATTCACGGTCTGTTCCTCGTTTGCTTTCTTGTGTTTCTTCGGGTCGAGCACATTGATTAAGATAATCGGTGCGACATTGAGAACACGGAAGCAAGCGTCCATGCTCTGGCAGAGCGTGTAATTCTTGAAATCGTCACTGTATCCAACCTGCTCCACGGCTTCACTGAAACTGTAGGCGATCATCGGTACATTGGTTGCCTTGTACGGGTCGGCTGCGAGGTTCACAGGTGCTGTTCCGATGATTACCTGCAGTCCGGCTGTTCCTGTAACGGGTGTGACCAGGCTCGTTGCCTGCTCTTTTACCCTTACTCCATGATTGTAAGCCATTGCTTTTCTCTCCTTCCTTAAGCCTTATACTCGGCTGCTTTTTTATAAAATACATAAGCGGCACCGCTCTGTGATGCGATGTCTGCGTTCACGGCCGCCAGATTGCTGATCGGCACGACCAGATTGTAAATCGCAGGTTCTTTCTCCATTGCGGTTTTCAATCCATCCGGCAGTCCGTTGTTGAAGAACTGATTGTGTGTTGCCACTCCCAGAATTGTCGGGCCGGCATACACCATCGTTTCCTGTGTCTTGGCTACCGTCTTTGCTTCCTGCTTGGCTTCCGCCTGCACTGCTTTTGTCTTTGCTTCGCTCATGCGAATCTATCCTCCTTCCTTATTGCTGCTGTTGCAAATGTCATGCTCGCTGCTCCGAAGAAGTAAGGGAATGATTCTTCGTCCTGCAGTGCCCAGTCGAATGGGTGCTGCTCATCATTCATAAAATAGAATTGCTTTGCGAGCATTGGTTCTTTCATGAACCGTTCCTGTATCTTCTGGATGATTCCAAGGACACCCTTGTGTCCGTTGTTTCCTGCGTCATCGTCAAAATATCCGATCAGCAGTGTGACGAACACTTCCTGTGGTTCTACACCGCCCTTGGCTTGCCCTGTTTCCACTCGGACGATCACATACGGAATCGGGTCCGGTGCATCTTCGTCCTGTCTGATGGGGAGGTTCTGCTCATAGACATTCATCTTGATGTACTCCCCTGCGGAATCCTTGAAGAGGTCATCCCTAAAAATAACCCCTATTTCCTTTACAAGTTCTTCCTGTAAAATCTGCGCCGTCATTTACTTGCCTCCCAGTATTTTGTCGATCTGCTTCTGGATGTTCTTCTGCAGGTTCTTTTCTATGTTAGGCTTTACGATGCCATATACCTTGGCTTCGTTTCCTACCATGGTAGGAATGGACGGACTGAGTAATTTCTTAAGTGGCAGCCTTGATGTTCCTTTTCTCTGAACTACAGAAACATGACCACTTCCGAATTTGGTAATAAAAGCCTTGAGGTTACCCTTTTGCAGACTTTTCAGTCCACTTGCTTTCAGTACCTTACCTCTGGCCGCATCTGTTGAAGTATTGTCTTTGTACTTGAAGTCCGCCAACTCATTCACTGCCCCTGTAATTTTCAGAGTGGCTGTCGGATTGGATGCCGTTGCGTTCTTCTGGGCGATAGCTTTCTTAAACCTTGGACTCTTTACCGCATAGGTTTCCTTGGCTTTGTCAGCCAGATCCTTTTTGGCATCTCTGGCGGTAGCATTCACGGCATTCTTCAATGCCTGCGGTGCTTTCGCTTTCATGTCCTTCAGTTTCAGTTCTATCCTCTGGAGTTGAGTCTGGTCGACTTCAAACTCTATCATTCCGCTCTGCAATCCCATTACTTCGTCCTGTTAGCCTCCATGGTTATTGTGTATACTCCGCCCTCGTCTGTGGAATCGGTTACCATGTACCTCTTTCCATCAAAGACAATCTGCCGACCGATGGCAGGCAGTGATCCGAAGTCATCCGCCTTCACATAGATTAGTTTCTGCTTCACATACACACCGTCCATGTTGGATTTCATCTTCTTTTCTCTTTCGATGATTTCATTGTCATCTACGAGAACCGGGATTTCTTTTCCGTCCACGGTGTGCATATCTGCGAATTCATCCACATTCATGAAGGTGTTATTCACATCGTCCTTCATGACTTCTTTGAATGATTTTCTAACCATTCTTTTTCGCCCCTTTACTTCGGGTCGGTGTCTTTGGCACTCTGCCGACTACATTCTCCGGGGTTTCTCCGTTCTTGGATTCCCCTGCCAGTCCTGCTGTGGCGGTGGCAGGAGTCGCTTTCGCTTTCTCCTGCTTGCCTTCGCTCCACACGGCTGTTCCTGCGTCAAGCCATGCCTGCACCATTGATTCATCGTCTGCCGGGAGGCTGTCTCCGACTTCATACTGGTGTGATCTGTAAAGGATAGGGTATGTTGCTACCAGTTCCATGGCTGCACCTCCTTATCCAATTTTTACAAGTACCTTTGCGTCTCCTGCGGCCGCTGCCTTGGCTGCGAAACCTGCAGGTGTGTATGCGACCTTGCTTCCGCTAGTCTCTCCGTTGTTCGCTGCGTCTGTGATGCCTGTCTTGTCGAAATAAACAGGCTGTCCGAATGCGATCTCGTTCGTTCCAGTCTTATCGAACTCAAAAACACCGCACACATGAAGGTCGCCTTCTGCTCCGGGTGCGATGTCAGTTCCTGCGATACCCACTCTGCCAGTAAGTTCTACGACTGTATTGGCTTCGATGGTGGATGATCCAGTATTTTTATAATCGAGGGTTTCCCCTCTCTGCCAGTAACTTGCTTTGCTCATGGCTGCATCCTCCTTCTGTTATGCTAACTCAATCGGGTTCTTTACTTCGATACCAGGGTTCTTGATTGCTCCACGGTAATCCATGACGCTGATACCCCAGTCGAGGTAGATATCCCATACGAATCCCAATGTGCCCGGAGTCTCCATTCTTCTGATTGTCGGGATCTCCTGTCCGTTCAGATAGTCAACCTCGATGAAGTCTGTGTCGTCCTTTGCTCCAAGTAACCACCAAGGCATTACATTTCCAAAACCACCGCAGAGTGCGTTGATTGTAGGATCTTCCACTACCGTGATGCTGTCCTTGTATCTGTAGAGCGGGTTCACTGCCTGTGTGTTGCCGGATGTGCTGATTGTCGGGCTGTAGAACAGCGTGTACATATCGAACATATATCCGCTCGGCACGATAATGATTGCAGGTCTGATGATAGTTGCTTCTCCGAACTGGTCTGTCTGGTTCTGGAGTGCTAGGATCATTCCCTGCACGGCTTCCTTCGTGATTCCTGTACCCTTTGCCAGTAAGTTGGAGTGTGCGCTGCTGAATAATGCAGTACCGTCATAAATCGCCGGGTTGTTTACGAGGATCTGGTAACACTGCTTATTCTGGGTCTTTCTTGCGCTCGCTGCGTACTTGGCAGGAATTCTGGTTACAAGATCGATATCATCGTTGATGAATGCCTGTCTTGTAAGCGTGAACTGGCGGCCGTATGTTTTCAGCTTTCTGGTCGGGAGTTTCTCATCTCCGAACACATCATGCTTTAACTCTCCACCCTCCGGCACTTCGAGGAACTCGCCTACCGGTCCTGCTAAGTAGTTGTTGTCGTGGGTCTTGAAGTCCTTAAGAGTTCCCTTCTTTGTCCACTGGTCGAATGTTACGGCTACAGTCTTGTGTCCTTCCACATATGCCTTGTTGATGGCATTGTCGAGGATAGCAGGGAACGCTGCTGTCGGATTGTAGAACTGTCTCTGTAACATACCGTAGAGTTCATCAGAGGATCTTCTGTTGAGTCCGGACTGTCCTTCATTGGTCAGACACTCAATGGCTAAGTCACGGAGCGTCATTCCCATCATCTGTCTTGCACCGTCTGCCGGGTTCTGGAGTTCCATCCCGCTTCTCATCACGATAGCGTCTGCTGCTGCCGCTCTGAACTTGTCCTCGGCACTTTCTGTGATACTCACTCTACCGTTTGCCGGAATCGGTGCACCGTGCTGTCTTACGTGCTCCAGTGCTGCTTCTCTTACGGAGTCCAGTGTCGCACCGCTCTCGATATAGCTTCTGGCTTCCATTCCGAACTCTCCGCAGAGTTCTGTGATGGAGCGGATTCTGGCTCTTTCTTCCTGGATTGCTCTCTGGGTGTCTGCTTCCGGGTTTGCCGGATTCTGCGGAGGTGCGTTTGCAGGCGGATTCATACCTCTCTGCTGCTGTTCCTCTGCTTCAATCTCTCCGTTCAGTCTCTCGATTTCTCTCTGAAGGGAGTCGAACTCTGTCTGCTCCTCCGCAGTAAGATCTCTGCCTGCTTCTTTGGCGGCATTTACGATTTCCTGCTGACGGAGCATTTTCTGCTGTCTCTGCTGCTTTTTGTTCATCGTCTGTTACCTCCTTGGTTGATGATATTTTTATTTATTTGAAGTTGCCTTTCGAACCAGTCTGTAGAGCGGCTCTGCGTTCCCTGCTCGGTTTCTTCCTCCAGTTCCCTGCCTACACCGACCGTTGGGTCCGCAGGCACGCTCACGATACTAATTTCGTAAGGTGTCCACTTTCTTGCGATGTCTGCCGGTCCTGTGAACCTGCCATCTGCTGACTGTTTGTTTGGCATTACTTCCTCCCATGAGTCTATCTGATAGCCTACGGACGTTGTTTTCAGCGTTCCGCTTTTGACTTTCTGATAGATGAGGTCTGCATCTTCATCGCTGTCGAATTCAACCTCTGCCATTCCACGCAAGTCCTCAATCCATGCCCGGTTTACTTTTCCAATGACACGGTTGCGGTCGTGGTTAAAGAGCAGCACACCAATTTCATTTAATCGTGTAAGGTCTACTGCTCCATCTGAGTGGTCGAGGATTTCTGTTCCCCACCATCTCTCGTATGGTTCTTCAGAGGAAAAGGAAAGAATGAATTTTCGCTCATTCCCCTCTCCTTCCATGGCTCTGATAGAATTAACTGTCAGTTCCCTAGTCGTCTGTTTTTCCTTCTTCCTCTGCTCCATCGCCTTCTTCTGATTCCTGCCCTGTTTCTTCTCCGGTTTGGTTTCCGTCTGTCTGCTGAGGATTGTCGGCAGGTGTTTCCTCATCCTCGTAGAGTTCTGCTGCTGTCTGGTCAAAAATCACACCTCCTAAATCGATACCCTTATCCTTTGCGTATTCGAGTACCTCTGCCATTTCATCTATCTGCTCTTTCCAGTCACGACCCTGTTCTGCGGCAATCTGCTTGAAGGTCTTTTGTCCTGTGTTCAGAGCAATCTTGTTTGCGTTTGCTTCCTTCTGAGGGTCAATCCATTTCTTCGGTGCTGTGATCCATGCGTGCTCGAAGTATTTATCCTTGTTATCCCAGAAGTCCTTTGCGTCCAGTTCCCCTGCGAGCCACAGCGAAATAATAAAAGTTTCATATATTTCGTCCATGACTTCCATCAGCATCTCTTTTTCCTCTGCGTAGGTCATGTCATCTTCGATGATGCCCTGTCTGGTTGAGGAGTAATTGCTCTCTGACATATCACGGCTTGTGGCTTCGTAACTGATGCCCTGTCCTGCTCCGACAAGTCTCTGCTGCAGCTTGATGTAACTCGCCGCATCCGTTGCCTGTCCGGTCGGGTTTACGACCTGTATCTCATCTCCGGCATTCAGTTCCTTTATCATGCCGGGTGCGATGGATTTGCCCTGGTAGTCCTGGTGCGGTCCCGGTACGCTGCCGTTCTGACGACCGATTCCGGTTGTCGGTAACTGCTTTTTGATGAATACTGAAAGACAGGCCGCTATTCGCTCTTTGACCGATACGGCTATCATGAATTCGTTAGCGTCTCGGATTCTTGTGATTGTCGGACTCATATCGGACATCTCACGCACCTGCGATGGGCGGTGTTTTGTGTATAAAAAAATGACATCTTTCGCATCCACATATACGGGATTTGAGAGTGCCATTCCGTCCACGGAATACTGTCTGATCCAGTACCCCATCGGCTTGTTATACTCATTCATTTCAATACCACCGACTACCTTGTTCCCCTTTTTCTTCGGGAGCATCTGCGAGTTGTCCAGTTCGTCCACCTCGAATGTCTGAAGCTTGAATGGTAGGTATCCGTCCTTGGTGTATCTCTTTATGATAAGGATTCCGCCATCAACCTTCTTTCGCTTCACGCACATTCTCATCATCTGCGTGAAGGACTGCGTTCCGGTCACATCGCAGTTCTGTTTCTTGCACCATTTCTTCCAGGCGGTCTGGATAATCTCGTTGGTCTTGTCGCTGCCTGTCTTTGCCTGCAGTGCGTAACCGCCGCCAATGACATTTCGCTTGTATGCCCCGATGACTGAATTCATCATGTCGGAGTTTCGCTCCAAGTCTCTGGCTCTGGCTCTGACATTGTCACGGCTGTACCGGTCCGTAAATTCTGCCGACTGGTTGAGTACCCTCCAGTTTGCATTGCCCCTGTCATAGTTGCCTGCATCGTAGTTCCTCATCTCAGTCAGACTCTGCCGCCATGCTTCCCTGCGTGCTCCCCACTCCGGGGATATAAAACCTATAATTCCATCTAACCAGTTCATGTTCTACCTCCCATCAAATACTGCGACATAGGTATCATCCAGTAAACTGGTTGAACCCTCTGCTGCAATCTGCGCTGTGAGGTCGTTCCTTAACTTGTAGAGCAGACTAAGGTCGGCACGGGTGAGCTGTCTCGTACCAATCTTGTAAGACTGGCCGCCTACGAGCACTGCGTAAATGGCATTATTTACTTCGGTCAGCATTTCCGAAGCATTGTAATTGGATTCTACTGCTGCCATGCTCTGCCTCCTTTATACCCATGACCCTTCGTTCTGACTGATCCAGTGTTCTTCCGGGGTGTACTGGGTTGTTTCCTGTTTCTTTGGTTGCTCATTTTCCTGTATCTCATTCAGATGCAGGGTTCGTACTCCGAGGATGTCTGCCGCTGCTGTTGCGTATACCTCGCAGTCCAAGTAGTGGTTGTCTGCGTGGGAGGTTTTCTGCTGCCATTCCTGTTTGACCTTGCCGTTTCCCATTTTGACATTCACTTTATGTTCCGCAGTTACCTGCTCTGCGTACTCTCTGTCGCATCCCTGGTAAACCATCCATGATCCGCTGCCGTTCTTTTTCTGCATTCGTCCGGCGATCATGTCCTTATATTTTCCGGTGTCTACCAGTACCAGATTCATGCCGTATGCCTTGCTGTCGCTCTTATTTACCTTGGACAGTTTGTAGTGCGACAGCATCGGGTTTGATGAACCCTTGCTTGGCAGTGCCCATTCTGAATTGTTGGCGCAGAAATCGTACACCGTATCTGCGTCATTACCGGAGTCGATCAGTGCCAGTGCTACGACCAGTGGTGTGCTATCCGGCATCTGGTATTCGAGGTTCATGATTCTCTCGACTTCCTGGAATGAGAAAGCCTGCCCATGTGCTATGTTCTGGCTTGTGAGGTAATTGCCCCACGCTCTGATGCTCCAGTATAGGCAGTTCTCCTGTACATCGACTCCTGCCGTGAGCAGTTTTGCCCACTCCGGCACTACCAGTTCCTCGTACTCGGTCTGTCTTTCCATGACGAGGTCTGCGTTAGTCTTTAACTTGGTATCCTCCCACGGCTCTGCGAGCCATGAGTTGACAAAGTTCTGCAGCTTCTCCGGGTCATCCTTGCTGTCCAGAAATTCCTTTACAATCTCCGAAAAGCGAACAAATGGAGAGTATAGGGTGTTCATCCAGAATGCTACCTTGCGGACGAACTTGGTGTTTTCCTTGACCGTCCGCCACTCTCCTTTGCGGAGCATCTCCGGCTTGTCCTGGTCTGTGATTACGCATCCGCACTCCTGACATACATAGGTTGCGAATTCTGCACGGTCTGCGTAACTCATCCCTTCCTCTTTGGGGAAGTGTATCTGCTTCCACTTGAGTTCGATGTATTCCCCGCAGTGCGGACATGGAACGAAGTAGTGCTTCTCTATGTCTGCATCTTCCTTGGCTTTCCAGATATGCCCTGTTTTCAGTGTCGGTGTGCTTGTGATGAATATCTTCCTGTTGTGGAACGTCTTGGTTCGTTCCCTTGCCAGACTGACTGGGTCAGCTTCCTTTTTGGATGCCCCTGGATATTTATCCACCTCATCGAGAAACAGGAATCGGATCGCCTTACTCGCAAGGCTTGATGGGGAGTTCGACCCTGCCAGTGTCAGATACATTCCATCAAACTGTAATTCCTGCAACTGCGAGTTCTCATCAAACCTCTTTCGGAGTTCCGGTGCCGCTTTGAACATCGGCTGCAGTCTGTTCTCCGATATGGATTTTGCGAGCGTATCTGTCGGATATACGATCATGGTCGGCGCAGGGTCCTGTTGGACGATGTAACCTACCATGTTCTGGAGGCACTCTGTTCCACCTACCTGCGTAGGCTTCACGTAGACGATTTCCTCTGTCTCATAATTGTTGAACTCATCCATGATGCCTTTAAGGTATGGGGTGTGTTCTGTCCGCCATGGTCCCGGCATTGCAGAGGTCTTGGCATCCAGTACCCTGTACTTGTCTGCCCACTCCGATACCGTGATGTCCTCTGGTGGCTGTAGGAACTTTAAGGCTTCCTTCTGGTATTCTGTGACCTCGTATCTACGATACGGATTTCTTGCCACGCTTTTTCTTTTCCATTTCTTCCGGTGTGCAGCCTGCCACCACAAAGCTGTTTAATAACCGGATGATTTCTGCGTTCAGATCCTTTTCTATCGAGCGAATCTCCATCGGGTCGCAGTGACCGCTGATTCTGCCGGATAGTCGGCTCGGCAGGGATAATGCAAACTTTTTGAATGAAACAAAAAATCGGCTATAGTCCATCTTCACTTCCTCGATGTCGATGTACTTACCCGATGCGATTTCTGTCTTTAATCTATGCATTTCTCCCTGGGATTCCTTGAGGGCGATCTCTGCCTGCAGTTTCTGTTCCCTCAGTTCGGCTTCCTTTTCGGACTTGCTTTTTCCGTATGCCTTGTCTGAAAGGTATTTGACATACCTCTGAATGGTAGGTGCTAATTCATACCGATTCCCCTCTTTGGTCTTGGTTGTTGATATGATGCCCTCTTGAGTAAGCTGCTGCACCCTTCGCACCGTTACTCCGAACAGAGAAGCGATGACCTCTACACGGTAGAAGCCGCCCTGCTGTTCCTCTGCCATTCTACTTTACATCCTCTGCCGGGATTCGGACTGCCTGCTGCCCGGTGTAATCTTCCCACCGCTTCACGATCACATCACAGAATCTCTCATCCAATTCCATGATGAATGCCGTCCTTCCCAGTTGTTCTGCGGCCATGAGGGTGCTGCCGCTTCCACCGAACAGATCCAGTACATTCCATCCGGACTTACTGGAATTGGTTATGAATTTTCCGACCAGTGCGATTGGCTTCATGGTCGGGTGTATGTCATTCCTTGTCGGTTTGTTCTCGTAAATAACAGAGGTCTGATCTCTGTTTTTCCTGCGGAGTTCTTCCAGATATGCCACAAGTTCGTTTTTCTTCATGGCACTGAAATCTATATCATCTTCCAGAATGACGGTATCCTGTGTCCTGTCATTGATGAAGTAATGCGCCGCACCCTCTTTCCATCCATACAGACACGGTTCGTGTCTCCACTGGTAGTCCTGTCTGCCGAGGACGAATGCGTTCTTTTCCCAGATTAAGCACTGGGCGAGTTTCAGTCCTGCGTCAAGGAATGCCTGTCTGAATATGTGCCCGGTACTCTCTGCGTGGAATACATAGATTGCTGCCCCGGCTCTCATAAATTCATAGGCACTCTGGTAGGTTGCCAGTAAGAACGAATAGAAACTCTGGTTGTCCATATTATCGTTCTTGATGTGATTGATGTTGCGGTGTCCTTTGGCAGGGAGGTACTCATCGAGCATCTCTGCCTTGTCTCCGTAGTTGACATTGTATGGCGGATCAGTGACGACAAGGTCTGCGATTTCTCCATTCATCAGAACCGCCATGTCGTCCTGCGATGTACTGTCTCCGCACATGAGCCTGTGTCTGCCCAGTAGCCACACATCTCCGAGTTTGGTTACTGGTTCGGCTTCCGCCTGCTCCAGTGCTTCGTCCTCATTGAAGTCATCGTCCACTGCTTCCGGCTCGATAGCGAGTTTGTCCACCAGTTCCGTGAGGTCATTCTGCTCGAAGCCTGTCAGTGATATGTCGTAATCTCCGAGGTCGAGGTCAAGCAGGAGGTCTTTCAACTTCACTTCATCCCATTCGCCTGTAATCTTATTCAGTGCGATGTTCAGAGCCTTCTCTCTCTGCTTGTCCAGAGCCACCACGACCACGTCCACTTCCTGGTATCCGAGGTCTTTGAGGACGGTTGCCCTCTGATGGCCGCCTATGATAGTTCCATCCTCGTTTATGATGATGGGGTCAACGTATCCGAATTCTTCAATGCTCCGCCTTATTTTCTGGTATTCCGCATCGTCCGGGGTCAGTGCTTTTCTTGGATTATATTCTGCTGCCTTTAAGTCAGCCAGTTTCCTGCGTTCAGTTCTCAGTTTCTGGTCCATTTCCAAGCCTCCTTCCCGCTTTGCGTAACGAAATGGTTAAAAATTTTTTTATTTTATCGGCAAAAAAGCCGCGCCTTCCTCGCCCCGCATTGCATTTTGGGTCTGGGTAGTACCTACGGCGATGCCGTGCCCCGCCTGCACGCAAAAGAGGACACAGCGTAGGCTCTGATGCCTTGTGCCATGTCCTCTCTGAGGGGAGCAAGTGGAGTGGTTGGGTGTGACCGTGTGGTCTGTCCCCTTGTGCTCCACGCTACTACTATAGCACACCTCGATGTACTCTTGTGTACTCTCTTGTGCTTTCTTCTGTGTGCCGTGCTTCTGTGTGGTGCTGTGCCCCTGTCCTGTGGTGCGCCCTGTGTCTTGCCTGCCCTGCCCGTGGTGCGTCTGCGTGGTGCTTGTGGGTTCGTCCTGCCCCTGCTCTCCTTGCTCCTGCGGGTGTGTGCTACGGTGCGCCCTGTACTCCCTGTGCCTTGCCTGCCTTATTTTCTCGGAATAATACCTGCCCTATATATGGGGTGCTATATGTGGGCCTTGTACGCTCCCTGTATACGTGCCCTATTTTTAGACTTGCTATTTATAATCCGTTCTGTACACACAGTAAAAGCCGGCCCTTGGATTCCGAATGTGGATTTCCAAAAGTCGGCTTGAATTTTCGATGTTCTATTTTTTTCTTTTTGCGGAACTTTCCCCAGTAAAATTTCCGGCTTGATATTTCCGTGATTATTTTTACTGATTTTTTCTACGCTCTATACTGCGTGGATCTGAAAAAGTCGCCAAGATATATCCGATGATTTCGCTTTGGACATGGTTCGTAAATACAAAATATCCACGATGGAATTCCAGTAGTCCTTCTCTGGATAATTCGCTTTTAATCTTCTGCGTCAGTTTCTCCAATGATCCTTCTTCGATATCTCTTTCTATATCGTAATATCCGCCATACATTGCGCTTTCAAAATAGGCGAAGGCTTCATCGCTTAGTCCTGCCAGTTTATCTGCGAACCCTCGCTTCTGAACGTCCTTATATATTCCGTATTCCAGTGCCAACTTGTACATATGCACACATGGCAGCTTGTGTTTCTTATAATCTTCGCAATCGCATCCTGCCATGGTACAATGATGCACTTCCTTGGTATGTTTGTCTGTCATCGTTCCTTTGAATTTTAGGAAGCCTTTTTCTATCTTGACCTCTCCGATTCTGTCTCCGATGACTGCGTGTTTTAATACCGCCAATTGCGGTCCATTTTTTGTATCTGTGTAATCTTTCAATCCCATATTGCTCCTCCTTTTAAGGGGTAGAATTTATCATCTGACAATAAGCTATTTTGTCAGTACAATTCTACCCCCCCTACTCCGAAGTCAAGCAATTTCAAGGCTTTGAGGGTTCTTGGGAGGAGGCGAATTCCTGTAAAATTGACTGTACTTTTTTGTATGTAAGCAGCTTGTCAATTCCTGCGTTGTAGTATTTGTTGCACGGGGTCCTTGTCATGTTTGCTTCCTTGCACACCTGCTTCCAACTCAAACAGTCAATGTGTCTGTATTCCAGTATGCTTCGTTCCGTGGAGTCCGTTGGTAAAAAATCCATGATCTTCATCACATTCAGCATGGTCTTTGCCATCTCTGCTTTCTGTGATTCGATTCTATCCTCGATCTCCATTGCACGGATGACCTGCGTTGCCGGTCCGTCTCCTACGCTGTTGGTCTGGCTGCGTGGCACTGGGGAGTATTGCATCCCCTTTGTGCCGAGCATATTTTCTCTGAAAGTACGAAGTCTGGCTTCCAACTGCTTCTTTTTCATCTTGGCATAATAATATTGTCCGAGGTACTGTTTGAGAAGCAGTTTTTGTTCTTCTACCTCATTTGCCATGCTGTCTGGTGTCATAGTTTTCCTTCTTTCTAATCCCTGGGTTTGTCCTCCGCAAGGAAGTATGCTTTTCCACCGAGTATCCTTACCTGCTTGAGTACCCGGTCTTTGTTCTCCCAGTCTCGTATCTCTACTCCACGCTCCTGCAGGATGTTTATCTGCATTTCTATGGATGAGAGCATTGCCGACACCGGAAGTTGTCTCATTACCTGCGTTGCGTCCGCCAGACTGGAATTCATCCCGAATGGCTTACGCTTTGGTTTACCTTTTGCCATTGTCTCCACCTCTTTTCCACCAGACTCCCCTTTTCATGTATTCACATCTCACGATGTAATACCAGAGGAAAAATCCGATGATTGTATCCTCGTTGCTCGGTCTGGTTGTTCCGTAGAACCACAATTCCAATCCCTGCCATAACATACCGATCAGCAACCACTTAAATGTTGCTTTCATGAGTGCGTACTCACGGATTTCGTTCTCGCTCATTTCTTGTCACCTGCCATTTCATGGATTATTGTGCGGACGACATAACCGATTACCTTCGGCTCATCCCACTCGTCCGGTTTTCTCAATACGCACCCGTATATCTTATGCTCTCCGAATTTCTCTACATTGAACGGGCAGCCATCGCATGAGAAGTATGTATGCTCATGATCCGTTCCTTTGGCTGCGATTTCCTCATGCGTGTACTTCCTGCAGATAGTCACTGCTTCTGTCATAAACTTTGCCCAGTAGAATGCCCACTTTGCATTAATCGCTTTTTTGAATATCTTACTCTGCCTGCTGATTTTCTTTTTCAGTCTCATCCTCTGCCTCCTTTAATTTCTGCCCGCACCATGGACAGTGCGGATATAATTCCCTGCCTTTTCTGTATGGATTGATAACGGCTGCGCTTTCGCAGTTCGGGCATACCATCGTAGTATCTCCGAATGCATCCGATTTCTGTTTGAGCGGTTTTGCAATTTCCTTTTCCTCGCCTACGCTATAGCATTCCAGTTTTCTTTTCTGAATGTCGTACTCAAAATCCGCACCGCAGCCAGGCGTTTCGCCATACCATGATCCTCGCAGGAATGGCTGTCCTGCCCAGTGCCCGATGTCGTCACATTTTATGATTCCATATGACTCTGCTTCCGGACACCATACTGGCCGCCCTGCCATCTGCTGTAGTTCTCTCAGCGTTAATGGTTCTTCTCCCGTTGCTACGTTCCCCTTCTGAAGTTCCATGATCTTCGTTGTCAGTGGAATTAGTTTATGGTCTTTCTTTGGATACTGCTGATATGTGGCATTACATACGCTGCTTTTCACATATTCTATGTAGTATTTGCTTGCCAGTTCTACCGGAATGTCCTTGTGTTTTCCGGTCAGTGTCAATTTGCTTTTATCATCGTATTCTATGAAAATCTTCCACATGGTTTACCTACCTCTTACTCTCAAAATCTGGACATTCTTCTCCGTCATCGTACTCTGTATCACATCCGTATGCGTCTGCCATGAAATTATCGCAATGCCATCCGCTCAGATGTCCTGTTTCCCATGATGGTCTGTGGTGCAGGCAGTTTCCGCAGCAACACTTTTCATCATCATTCATCCTGTACATCTCCTTCCCAGTTCCACAGTCCTTGCTTTCCCTTTGCCGGAATTGGCTTATTGAATAATATTGCATCTGCCATTACCCATGCGTATCTGCCGATGGTATAATCTCCGAATGCTAACTCTGCCGGATTCTCTCTTTGCAGTTTTCTTCGATAGGCTTCATCGATCTGGAAACAATCCACGAGATTTACTTTCCCGATGATTGCTCCTGTTGGTAGTTTATTTACTACACCTGCGTCCTGGAAGTGCTTTAATTCTTCCATCGGGATATGTAGCAGGATTCCACTGTGGTCTGTTTTGGCTGCGTGGATGAGGATTTCTCCACGATAGCTTGTTTTCCATGACCGTGTTTCGTTATGTTTCTGCCCAGTCGCCAATAGCGTTGCCCATGGTTGCCATACTGTTATTGCTTTCACGATTCTTTCACTTCCTTCTTCTGCATTCTTCTGTAATGTGCCTTGATAATCTGTCTATATCTGCGCTTTGACTTTTTGAGGATTATGATGTTGAGGTGTTCGTCAGACACCGCCATATCATTGACTGGCTTTATTTTTACTCTCATCTTCCGCTCACTCCCTTCTTTAAGGCACACATGGTGCAGAGTCCTTTTGCTCCCTGCGCCTTGGCTACTTCTGCCAGTGGCAGTTCCCAACACTGTGCACCGCACTCCGGGCACTTGGTCAGCTTCCAGTTCTTGCGTCCTGTTGGCACATTTACCTTCAGCGGCATACAGTAATATCCGCCACAGTCAGTTGCTTTTCTCGGTTCGATTGCTACTCTCATTCTGTTTGCTCCCTTGCTATTTCTGTGTCAGTTCCGGCAGCAGGATTTCTGCTACTTCCTTTTCCGAAGTGACTACCCATGCCCTACCGCCTGCCTTGCGGATCTGCTTTATCGTCTGCTCCTGCATCTTACTCAGCACCCCGATGAATGGCCGCTTGACCTCGAATCCGTAATACCTGCCATTGATGATGCAGGTAATGTCCGGGATTCCCTGTCTGGAGTACGGGCCGGCTGCTTCTTTCCATGCGATGGCATTTGGTGCGTTATCCTTTATCCAGTCGAGGATTTTCTTCTGGAAGTAGCTTTCCTTTGGCATCTTCTCCCGAATGAATTTGTCGGCTGCTTCCCTGGTGCTTATACCCTTGTTATGCTCTATGGTGTAGTCCTGCAGTTCCTCGTAGGTTCTGAAGGAGGTATAATCCAGTTTTCCTCCACGCATTACATGGCGGATTGCTTCCTCTGGTGTTGGGTCTGGATACCCTTCTGCGTTCTTTGCTGTCATCGTCTGCCTCCTTAAAATCTGGCGGACACTCTCCCTGTGATGTGGAGTTTTCCGTTTTTCTCTACTGCATTGAAGTATCGGTGTCCTTTTGCCACCTCTGCCGCCAGTTCGTCTGTGAGTGTGACGATTCTGCGGTAATTGCCGCCCTTGGTTGTGATAAGTGCTCTTTCTTTATCCCACACTGGCTGATTGTTTTCTCCCATGACGACTTTCTCTACTCCATCTTCCACTGCCAGTTTCGGTACTGCTTCAATCTTGATGATCATGTCTCTCCATCTCCTTTTCGATTTCTTCTTTATGTTCCTCGTAAACCCTGCACTCAGTACAGGGTTTTTCCGGCTCTACGCATTTGTCCGAAAGAATGATACAAAACCACGGCAGGCTTCCTTTGCGCTGCTTCTTGGCTCTGGCTCGCTCTCTCATCTGGGACAGCAGTTCCATCATGCTCATACTGGTGTCGCCTCCTCAAATACCGGGGCGGTTGCCTCCTGCATGGTCGGCTGATCTGCGTATTCCGCTGATCCGTTGTCTGCGTATGCCAGTTTGTTTCCCTCGTTGGTTTCCATGAAGTGGCTTGCCTGTGTGTCTGCGGAATGCAGTGCCCAGATCATTGGATACTTGTCGATAGCATTGTTGAATGATAAGGTGTCGGCTTCGGTGTACCCCATGTGCCATCTGATGGCATATCGTTCCACTGGCTGAAGCTTCATGTATTCCTCGATCATCATTACCGACTTTTCTCCGTGTCCGTATGGAATCTTGTCATCCACTGCGAATGCTTCATACTGCTCCCACTTTCCACCTACCTTGCGGTTTCTGATTTCTGTTGTGTAGAAGTAGGTCTTGCAGATGTCATGGAGCAGTGCCATGATGATCACATTTTCCTCTGTCACTCTGGCTGCCGGAACTCCTGCGACCTCGTATGAGTATGTGCCGTCATCGTTCTTTGTGAGGTTCGCCCTCAGTGCATCCAGTACATTGAGTGAGTGCTGCAGCAGTCCGCCTGTCACTGAAAGGTGGAATCTGGTACTTGCAGGTGCTGCGTACATATCACTCTTTCTGATAAATGCCATCAGCTTGTCCACTCCGTCTCTTGTTACCTTTGCCATCTCTGCTTCAAATCTGTTGATGTTTGCCTGTCTGTTATCCATTGTCTTGCTCCTCCTTATTCTTTAATCCCTCAGCCAGAATGTGGCACGCTCCGGCTGTGATGATCATTCTCTGTTCTGATTCCCACTCTGGTTTCTTCTCCCAGATGTTCTGTTCCTGGTCTACAAGGAACTCTTTTGTCAGATCGTTATAAATCTTCGGTGGCGGTCCGTCCTCATCGAAGCACTCCGGTGCTGCGTATAAGCAACAGTGTTGTTGCCAGTAAGGTATCCACAGATTCCAGACTGCTATTCTGATTTCTTCCACCACCTGTAGAAATTTCTCGACACTGTATTCCTTGTAGAGTGTCCTGCCGAGTTCCTTGCCTGTTCCGGCTCTCCGTTTTTCCTCAAGCATTTCCTGTATCTGCTTTATGAGAACCTGTCCGGCATCATCGTTTTTTATAACGATGTCCTGTCTGATTCTCCTGCCGGAGATCTGATCCGCTACTTCCTTGATGCTATCCTTTAGTTCCCGGTACGGTTTCTTGTACTTGGTCTTTAGGAGTTCCTCTGGCACATTCTCGTCATTCTTTTTCAGTGTCTCCAGTAGCGATTTCAGCTTTTCTTCATCCTTTTGGATGCTTTCATCTTCCATTCGCACCACCCTTTCTGTCTCCGAACACCTAATGCTCCATTTTTCTACCGCACACCTACGTGTTCATTTAGGTGTGCGGTGTGAAACCCTTGATTTTACTGGCTTTATCGGGGTTACTAAACACCTAACACCTAATTTTTGAAATACACCATGTTTTTTTAGTGATTTCTGTGACTAACCTTTCATGCAGTCACACAATTTTCCGTAAATACAATAAAAATAGTGATTTAGGTGTTTTAGGTGTTTAGATGTTATTAAAAGCCTTGATTTTACTGGGTTTTTTACTAAACACCTAACCGAACACCTAACTAAACACCTAATTTTAGGTGTGCGGTTTTTTAAGGTTTTTTATAACTTTTTAGCGATTTTGGTCACATAATTTCCAGTCACACAATTTTTTCTGCTCCATGGTTTTTGTGACTAAATCGCAAATTCTGTGACTAATTGAACGGCAGCTTATCTGCTTCCTCATCGGGTATGGTCTGCCATCCGTCATTTGTTCCCGGCAGACTCATCTGCTGCGGTTTCATCTGCTCTGCGATTTCTTCCTCCTCCAGTAACGGGTCCTTTTCCTCTGCGAGGTCGCCCAGGTGGAATTCCACAAAGCGACAGTTTCGATTGTTAAACCATTTTGTTACGGAGTTCTTGGTGCTGCCATCCTTAAGGACTGATACTCCGATCAGACCCTTATCTGCGAGGTATTTCAGTGTCTTTCTGGATGAGTACCCTGCTTTCGTGAGTGCCTGCGTCAGCATGGATGGGAAGATGTATGCGTTCTTGTTCTGAATCATGCCAAGGCACGTTCCGAAGGCTTTCTCCCCGAAGCTGTCCTTGTTTGACAGTATCCAGTCCACGATGTACTGCGTGGCATTCTCGTTTACATCTCCGGTGTCTGCGTTCATCTGCTCCTGCAGGATGTTCCTTGCCATCTCTTTGGCTCTTTCCCATGATTCCGGGTCGATTTGCAGGTTTTCCGTGTTTGTTTTGGCTGATTCCGTATCAAATTCTCCATTTTCGTACCGTTTCAGCCATTCTCCGTTATTAAATACCCATGTGTCGATGATTGCGTCTGCCAGTGCCACCGCTGCGATGCCTGCTATGTGTGATCCGCTCTTTCCTTTGCTGATCTGGTATACATACTGCATCATTTCATCGTATTTCTCCGTGATGCTTCTCTCGTCTGTGTGCAGGAGCATTCCGATGTAAGCCGGTCCCGCCCATCCGCAGTTCATTCCAGACTGCTGATGCATGACGGAGGCTTCCCTCTCATCGTCAAATGGTCCGCCGTATATTTCAAGCACACGGGTGCTTACACCTGTCTGCGATGTTTCTGTTGATAGTGGTTCTTCTCCGGTTGCCAGTGCCACGGTTCTCCATGTCTGTGTTGCCTGGATGCCACCGCTCTTTGCACCTCGTATCTTTCCTGTACCACTGGCGATCATGTACACGATTTTCTCCAGTGAGTTCTGGTTATTTCCTGCCAACTGTCGCTCATCAATTCCGAGCGGAAGGTCGCAGTAAAAGGATGCGGTTCTCTCCAAGCCTACCTGCGTTGCATTAAAATTTACCATCAGTCTTTCCGGGTCGCCCCATACGGAGAGTGCTGCCTTAAGTGCTGCGGTCTTTCCGCCTTTTGAACCGCCCCAGTTGTACACGAAGAATATTCGCTGCTTTATGATCCGCAGGAGCGGTGCTGTGAAACTGGCCGCCAATATGAACCGGAACTTGTCTCTGCTTCGGTGTGGCTTTATCATTTTGAGCCAGTCCGCCATTGTTCCGTTCTGGCAGTATGCCGCTGCCATGCCCCTCTGCGATGGGTCAATGTCCAGAACGATATCCTTGTCATGCCCCGGCACGAACCGCTTTCCGGATTGCCATCCGAATGTACTTGTGGAGTCTGCTTTCTTTATGATGTCTATGTTCTCGGCTTCCAGTGCCGCCAAGAATTTTACGATGTGCTTTGCATTCTCCGATGTGACGGTGCATCCTAAGTCTGCCAGTGCTGTGATAGCTCTGGATGTGAAGATGGTGCTTCGTGGGTAGATTGCCTTGTGCCACTGCCCATCCCTCTTGAATGCTACCTCTATCTTTTCCTCTCCTGTTTCCATGCTCCGCAGTCGCTGCGTGATAATGATCGGGGTTCTGCATACCATGACTGGTGCGTACTTCTTTTCATCGATCACGCTGATTCCTTTTTCTGAATAAATCCAACCTTCCGGCTGTCTTAAGTTCACAGGTGCTCCCTCGACTGCTTCTGGGATGTTATCTTCCTCGATGTCTATCTGCTCTGCGTTGCTGATTGCTTTTCGGATCTTCTCGGCCGCTTCCTCTTTGCCATACTTCATATAAACTTCCGATGGGTCCTTGCATCCGAGTGTCCGACAGCTCCATTTGTATACTTCTCCTACGAACTTTCCTTCCCGGAGTGCCCTTGTGACTTTGGCGAGGAATGCTTCCCCGCCTTTGTCCGGCTCTACATGGATGTAAAGTTTCAAATCCTGCAGGACTCCTGCCCAGTCTGCCCGCATCATGGACGCTCCCGGTATTCCGAGTGTGCTGATTCCCATGTACCACATGGACTGGGAATCGCTCTCGCCCTCGACCAGTACTGCATATCCGATATTCCTTATGGCTTCTATCTGCCATAATCCATACATACACAGCCTGTCTGTCTTTCCATATTCCCACCGGAACTGCTTTCCGCCGTATCTCTTACGGTGCAGTGCCAGATTTCTTTCTGCATCAAAGTATGGTATGTATAAATACTGGACTCCGTTTCGGTCTTTCTTTGTCTGCAGGCAGCATTGTTCTTTCAGCCAGTCCTCTGGGAGACGCTTCTCGAATGAATACTGGGACACGGTGTAGTGATCCAGTCCTGGTTTCTTCTCTTTTGGTTTCTCCTGCGGCTCATTCAATGCTCCATACTTTTCCAGTATCTGCTTATAGGCTTCCTTGGTATCCAGTCCATTCAGCTTTGCATAAAATGTGACGAAGTTTCCGCCCTTATCCTCTGCGAAGCAGTGCCACATTCCGGTCTTTAAGTCTACCGAGAATGAATTTGCACGGTCGTCATGGAACGGACACAGACCTGTGAGGTTGTCGCCTGTGATCTTGTGCTTTTTGATAACGGAGCAGTATTCAGTTTTATAATCTACCAGACGGTCTAAATCGACCTCCGCTGCCTGCTGCATATTATCGCTCCAATCTACTAAGTATTACCTGTTCCAGTCCAAGTCTTGTGAAATTGATTGACTTGCCCTGCATCATGAGTTTGTTCGTCATGTAGTCGATTTCCTCATTCATTCCCTCGCTGATCACATTGTCCACGGTCACTACGAGGAATTCTTTGCACTGCATCATCAGACGCTTGCCTGCTTCCATTCCGAAGTATCTCTCTCCGGCGATGGAGTCATCCATAAATCGTGGGAAGTAAAGGTGCGGTGCGATCGGTATCTTTCCTTCGCTGACTACCTTGCTTGCTGCCCACTTCGCCACTTTGATATTTTCTTCCAGTTCCTCTCTGGTATCTGCCCTGTATCTGCTGCAGATATAGCACATCGGCATGAGTGCCGGATTTCTATTCTGTAACTCTCCCGGATAGCACTGTCCTGCGTACTTCCATGGTGAGTATCTGTTCTCTTTGTATATGGTGTCATAGATTGGCAGGTTGCCTACGATGTCTGCGACCTCGCCCATCTGGATCATAGTATCCGTCTGGTTGCCCGCATTCTCCCTAAAGTTGTAAACCATAGCCGCTTCCACGATGTCTCCCGGCATTAAGCATTCATCATCGTATCTGCCGGTCCAGTTATCAAATAATATCTGCATACTGTGCCTCCTTTGGATAATGCCAGGAGCGTTTCCGCTCCCGGCTTAGTCTGCCTTAGTTGAACGGCAGGTTTGCGTCTCCGTCTACGCTCTGGAAGTCTGCTGCATCCACGGCAGCTCCGGTGTTGTAGTCTGCTTCGTCAATATCCGGGATATTGTCCGCCTGTGCCTTGATCATCTCTACCATTGCCTTTGTTTCGGCTCTCTGTTCGTCCGTCAGCTTACTCACAAATGCGAAGGCTGCTCTGGAGTACGTGATGCCGTCTGCTGACTTTTCCTTCTTCAGCGTGATCTTGGTTACGGCATCGTAGCAGCGGAGTCCTTTGAGGAGGATTCGCTTGCCGATGTAATCTCTGATGTATTTCAGAGAGGTTGGCGGTAAAGCGAGGATAATCGGTACAGGGTTGCCTTCCTGCAGGATGTAACATCTGTGAATGTTCTTGCAGGCTTTTCCAGATCCGTTCTTTCCGCTTCCGAACTGGTTATGCGGACACTTGCTGCAATCATGGATTTCCCCAGTCTCACGCTCCACTCCCTGCTTTCCGTCATGGCTTGAGCAGTCCGGCTGAACATTGCCGCCTGCGTATTCCTCTTTCCAGTATGCGTTTACCGGATGATGATGGATAAGAACTCCGGTGAGGTCTGTACTCATTACAGGCTCATCCTCAGTCTCTCCCGGCAGTTCAAATGCCAGACCGCCACCGCTTGGGATCTTTGCTCTCTCAAATGGAAGAGTGCCGAGACCATCCAGTTCTTCTGCTACTGCTTCCTTCAGTTCTCCGGTCAGCGTGACCAGATTGAAATTCTTTTCTGTTGTTGCTACCTCATTCTTTGCCATGTCTTATTCCTCCATTTCCTCTGCATCTTCTTTGTTATTGTCTGCTTCCTCGAAGCCATCATCCTCTGACGCTCCTGCTTCCTGCTCGTCCATGTATTCTTCCATCGGTGTCGGCTTTCCGCTCTCTCCGTAGTAGAGGTCGTCCATGATCCTCTGCGCCTGTGCTGCAAGTTTGATAGACTCCACTGCCACCTCGACCGCAGAATTGTAAAGGCTGCCGATTACATTGAGGACATCGCCGTCTCCATTCGGCAGGAGTTTTAATAGGTCGTCCATGTCTGTCTTGGTGGACTTCATCTTGCCCTGCAGGGACGCATATCCCTCCGCTGCAATGCCGTATCCCTCATGGCGGTTCTTTACCTTAGTCGGGTGCTGATACTCCATAATCTGCCCCAGTGCGAACTTGGCAGTCGCCTGCATATTCTCTTTAAGGTCACGGTCGCTTTCCAGTGTGATATCAATTTCCATCTGTTCGTAGTCCATCTTTATACCTCCTGTGCTTTCTTTGCTCTGTTCAGAGCCTTGGTGTTGGCTTTTCTCTTGGATACCTTAAGTTCCGAATAAACGGAGAGTACCTCTGCCATTTCTTCCGGCAGTTCTCCATCGTTCTCGGCCGCCAGATTGTTCATCGCAGAGTCGAGGGTTCGTGGATCTACTCTTTCCGTGATGAGGTGTCCGAATCCCTGCTCTCTCAAGACATCGAAGAATACCAGACCTTTTTCCATCAGTTTTTCTTCTGAAATCTTGGAGTATCTCGTTTTCTCCTGCAGGCTGTACTTGAAGCCATCCACCGTAGTATCCGGCTTTTCCTCGTCCACCATCTGCTGTGCGATTTCCTGTTCGAGGTTTTTGATTTCCTCATTGTTTGCCTTGGTCTGCTCTGCCAATTCATCTTTTTTGTCGAGCAGCACCTTGAAGGCTCTGACCTTGTCATCTAATGTTGTGACTGTTTCCATGTTGTTGCTCCTCCTTTGGTTTTATAATTCATTTCCCCACTGGTCCCAACCGTCACGCTCCGCCCTTGCGAAGAGTTCCAGTTTCTTTGCCTGTGGGAAGAATGTTTCTAACATCTGATAGGCACATTCCGGCTTCTGGCTGTGATGCCGTTTACTGTTCTCTCTGAGTACCGTGGAGAATGCTCCACGCTTGTCCTTGTCCGGGAGGATGATATTTCCCTTCTTGTAGAACCAGAGCAGGTACTCATGTGCGAAGCGCACCGTGTAGGCGGGTGCCGGTCCGTTGCCCTTATCCCATATCAACCTTGCGTGGAGTTTATATCCAAGCAGGCTCATGATTTCCTCTGTTTGCGGCAGGTACTTGTCTATCGTCCACATGAATACATTGTGCTTTTCATTCATGAGTTCGTTTGTGACATAGCGGTGCAGTTCCATAATTCCGGGGACGTCCATTGTCTCGTATGGTACTGTTGTTCCGGTGCTGTTCGGTCTGGCCGCCTTCTTTCCGCCCCTGCCTTGCTGCCACGGTGGGTCCGTGTAGAGGATGTCGTATTTACTTTCTGGGTTAAAAATATCAATCTTCACTATTGCTCCTCCTGTAAAGTTTGTATTTTATGCTCGATTCCGAGCGGTTCATCATTTCTGCGATTTCCCTTATGGAATATCCTTCGTGTCTGAGATATTGCATCTTTCGGACTTCTGCCTGCGTCCAGTTGTATTTATGTGATATGTCAGTTTTCCTTTTTTCCTTGTACCAGTCGTAGCGCATGAACATTGTGTCGTCTGTTACCCTGGCTGCGTTCCAGTCCTCTGGGTGCTCTCTCATGTATTTGATGATATCTTCCTGTCGGTACATCACGTATGGTCGCTTCCGGTAGCTTTTCAGACCTTTCCTCTCCCAGTACTGCAGGGTTCGGTTTTCTATTCCAAGGATCTTCGACACGGTGTTTCTGGTGAGCATATCTGTGTTCGCCATGTATCCGCCCATCCCGATGCGCTGTCTCTTTAGAAACACCGCCTCCTTGGTTCGGTTCAGCCGTCTTGCCACTGTTTCCAGTGGGTACTTCTCTGTCAGTTCTTCCAGGAGGACAAGTTCTTCATCTGTCCATTTGCGTCCACCCATTAGAAATAATCCCTCCACGTATCCACGACTGTTTTTGCCAGATCCTCTTTTTTCGCCAGTGCTTTCAGCACCACTTCGTCTATCGTTCCCTCTGTGATGAGGTGGATATAAGTGCAGGCATTCTTCTGCCCGATACGGTGGATTCTGGCAAGGCTCTGACTATATGCTGCATAGTTGAAGTTGACCGAATAATACACACAGGTGTCTGCGGCCGTGAGTGTGATTCCCAGTCCTGCAGTATCGATCTGTGCGAGGAATACCATCGTTTCCGGGTTCGTCTGGAAGTCCTTGACGATGTCGCCCCTGTCCTCCAGTTTCACATCTCCATAGATTTCTCCGTAGCGGAGTTTCTTCTTTTTCAGCATCTGCCCGATGATGTCTATCTCCGGTCTGAAACGTGCGAAGATTACCAGTTTCTTTCCTGCGTCTACCACATAATCGTCCACGATTTCTTCCAGTGCGTTCAGTTTGCCCTTGCTGACCAGTTCCGGCTTTTCCTCGCCGTCTGCCACTAAAAATCCGCCAGTGAATTGCTGAAGGCGAAGCAGCTTTGTCAGCACGGTCGTTGCGCTGATCTGCCCACCGCTTTCCAGTTCTGCGAAACTCTCACGCTTGATGCGGTCGTAGATGTTCTTTTCCTTTGCCGACATCGTTATGTATCTCTGCAGGAATGTCTGCTCCGGCAGGTCGAGTGCTTCGTCCTTGGTCACTCGGTATGCGATGGAGTGCTCTTTCTGGATTAACTGGTCGAGGTCTTTGTATCCCACGATCTGGTGTCTGTTAAATCCGCCCATGATGGCATATCTGTTTCGGAACTGATAGAAGTTCGTTCCGAAGATTGTCGGGTCAAGGAAGCGGTACTGGCTATACAGGTCGATTGCATTATTCTGTACCGGAGTTCCGGACAGGATAAGTTTGTACTTTGCCTGGTCGCCCAGTTTGTGCATTGCCTTGGACTGCTCTGCATCGTGGCTCTTGATTCTCTGGCTCTCATCGCAGATGATCATGTCTGCGTTCCATTCATACAGTGCGTCAAAGATGCCTTCTCTCCATGTGGATTCGTAATTGATAACGGCTACCTTTAATGCCTTGAACGGGAAGTTGTCGAGATCGTTTAACAGCTTCAGCCTGCGGTTCTTGTCTCCGAGCAGTACCTTGATGTTTGCCTTGAAGTCTGCAAATTCTGCGAAGTCCTTGGGCCATACGGAGCAGACGGAGGTTGGTGCTACCACCAGTACCTTTTCCACCTTACCCATCTGGTAAGCCGTGCCTGCTATCATGATTGCTGTTAGCGTCTTTCCGCATCCCATTTCAAAGAGCAGACCGAAGCCTTTATGCGTTTCTGCCATTGGTTTTTACCTCCTTCCTGTGATTTTCTTTTGCTTTCCGGTGCTCCAAGTTTCGTACCATCCTGTTCCAACCTGTTTCCTGCTGCTTGGTTGCTGCAGGGTTGCGACAGGATATGTAATTTTTGTTATTGCTGCTCATCTGTATCCTCCTCGCTTAGTATCATGGCGATGCCTTCCATCACGAACATTGCACACGGAAGTGCTATGCCGTTGCCCCACATCTTGTATTTGGCTGAGTCGCTCTCCGGGTCTTTCAGCCACTTGCGGATCTGGTTGTCTGTCTTTTCCTTTTTGCTCTCGCCCATGGCTTCCATCTGTGTTCGGAACACCTCTCGCCAGTGATCGATATCTTCCTGCGTTGGTTCTGGTATCCCCAGTTCCTCTGCCCAGTTATCCGGGAAGCCTTGCAGTCTGCAACACTCCAACGGTGTGAGCCTGCGGATGATGTACTCCCAGAGAATGAGGTCGGTGCTATCCTTATAATCCCTGCGCTTCAGACAGGAGGCTTTCTCCGATTCCTCGTATTCCCCGATTGCCTGTTGTGCGAAGCGGGCTACTCCGTGTCTGTCTGCGGCCGTGAGCGTGTTCGCAGGTGCTCCCGGTTCTCCGATGCCGAGTCCATTGGCAGAGCCGTCATTGTTTCTGGTATCTCCGCCGCCCTTGTATCGGGTCGCCTTGTCTGCTATCGGGATTGGATCGAATAAGGTCTGCGTATTGTGTGTACTGAGCGTTGCACTCTTATCTGTCTGCATCAATGCTCCCTTACCTCCTCCCTCGCATCCGCTTCTGATCTGCAATGTGATTGGCTGAGGATGAGTGGCACATTGCCCCCCCCCAGTGCCCATGCGACTGGTCAGCGTTGGTACGTTACCGTCCTCTGCTATCGTCACTCTGCTGTCCTGTGGGTGGTTTTCTAATACGATGGGTACATTGTTACCGCCGGTCCCCATCTTCGTTGTGAGCGTGGGCGATACCTCGCTTCTGTCTGCTACTCTGCGCCTGTCGCTGATGTCATAGCACTCGACATCAGCTGCGCCTGTCTTATGAGTGCCTGTCTTAATATCTCCGGCAGTTCTTTGCCACGCTTCTCGGCTCTCCGCAAAATTCCCAGACAAGCCTTCACGGACAAATAGTATTTCCGGTGCGGTGTCTCCTCCAAAATCTGCGACAAGGTAGATACGCTTTCTTCTTTGGGGCACTCCCCAATATTGAGCGTCAAGTGTTCGCCAAGCGACTGAATACCCATCGCCCATGATTGCGCCTTGCCCCCCCCCACTTGTTTTTCGGAGGTCTAGGAATTGAAACATTTCCTTCTGAGATTTGGCAGATTTCTTCGAGGACACATCGGAAGTCCTCTCCTTTGTTGCTCGAATATGCTCCGGGCACGTTCTCCCAGACCGTGTATCTTGGTCTGATCTGTTTTCCTGTTCTGCCTGCTGCTCTGTCACTTTCTCTCATCTCCTTTATGATCCGTATCTGCTCACGGAACAGATTGCTTCGTGAGCCGTCCAGACCCTCACGCTTTCCGGCTATGCTCATGTCCTGGCATGGAGATCCGCCTGCGATGATGGTCACTGGCTCTAAGTCTGCGCCGTTTAATTTATTGATATCTCCGAGGTGTTTCATCTCCGGGAAGTTCTTTGTGGTTACCAGTATCGGGAACGGCTCTATCTCGCTTGCCCATATCGGTCTGATTCCGAATATCGATCCTGCCAGTTCAAAGCCACCGCTTCCAGAGAACAAAGACCCCATTGTTATTTCCTGCGTCATTTGTTATCCCTCCCCATTTGCCACAAAAATTGAAAGGACTTGCTTTCCGTCTGGTCGTGAACCATCGCTGACACGAGCATTGCTGCCATGCGGAGTGAAAGGTTGATATTGCCTTTTGTGTACTTCATTGCTCTTTCATACGCATCGAAGAACAACTGCAGTATCGTTTCCTCGGCTTCTATTAATTCTTTCTTTTCTCGATCTGTCATCTTTACCACTCTAGTTTCTTTCCGCACCAGTGGCAGTGCGTATGATTTCGGGAGGTTCTCTTTCCGCAGGCAGGGCAACAGTAAAAGTCCATACCTCTCTTTATTACTGGTGCTTCTGTCTCGTATTTTTTCGACCATCCGCTTATGCTCATCTGCCATGCTCTGGTAGTCATATATGATGTCCATCGCCTGCGTGAGTGCTTCCTCGACCTTTTCCGCCAGTTCGACTTCCATTTCGAGATCCCCCTCGCTGATCATCTTCGTATATCCTGTCTGTGCAGTCTTAAGGAATGGGATGATTTCTGTTTCCTTGATATGTATCACTTCTCCGCCTCCTTTGGTTTCGGTGGGTCTACCAGTCCGAATGTCATGAGTGCCATATTATATCCTCGCACCTGGTGCGTGAATGGCGACACCTTGACTGGTGGTGGGATGAGTGGCTCTGGCTTCGGGTTCATGCGTTCCCGGTCGACTGCTGCCATTACTTCGTTCAGCTTCTTTCGCTCTGCTTCGATGGACGGTGGCAAGTTTACCAGTCCTGCCAGTCTGTTCAGCAGCTCGATGTCAGCCGGTCCGCTTAGCGTCTGCGTCTGCCTGCTCCACTTCATCTTTCCCCAACTCTTTATGATTGTGAACTGGACATTGTCTGCTTCCTTTATGAGGATCTGTCCGTCCTTCATTGCCATTTTCATTGTTGGTTACTTCCTTTCGGTGTAGAATGTGTGGTTGCCGTGTGTGAATAATTTTTTCAGTGTGGTGTTGTGCCATGTGGCTTCGTCCGTGGTTCTCTCGAAGTATGTCGCTCCCTGGCTCTCATCCCAGTGTTCTACCTGCACCATTTCCAGTGCCCGGTAGCAGTCGGTGTCCGGCTCTACCCTGTCGTATCTGCCGTTTCCGTATGCTGTGAACTGGGTGTCCTCCGTGATCACTCCCTCGATGGTATCTGGGAACTCATCGCTCCATACTCGGTTCAGCACCACCAGTATGACCAGTGCCTTGCCCTCGGTGTCCTCGCCCTCTGCTTCTGCCATGGCGATTTTCGCTAATCTATAGGAGTCATCCGCATCCCAGTCCAGACTGCCGATTGCTGCGGTTGTTGTCGGTACTGGTGTCTCAGTGCTCTGGAGGATTGCGTTGTAGTAGGATTGTTCCTCTGCCTGCTCTGCTGCCCTGTATGCGTCACGCTCTTTGCACATCTGCTCATATTCTTCCTGCGTCAGCCATGTGTCCGAGCCTTCCACCTGCACCATGCCTATGTGGTTTTCCTCTATGTACTCGCTCCAGTCCGGCATCGGTTCGTTTGCCCATGCGATAAGCAATCCAACAAACATTCCCGCTCCCACTAATACCGCTACTGCATCCCCTGCTATGCGCTTCAGCTTTCTTTTCAGAATTCGCTTCTGTCTCCTACTGAGTTTCAAATCGTCATGCACCTCCTGCTTACTTCTCGACTGCTTCCAGTCTCTTTTCTTTCCTGTTGTAGAGGATCATCTCTTTCTCATCCTCTGAATGGAGCATATAGTCATCCGGGTTCATCCCCTTCTTGACCAGTATCTCTTTCTGATTCCTTGTCAGTTTCTTTGGCTGTTTCATATGCTCTCTCCTTTATACTTACTTGACTTTTACCAGTACCTCATTATGCTCTCTAGGCTTCTTGGGTCTGGCATGGAACAGGTTCTCCAAGGCTTTGAAGAGTAACTGTTCCGTTCATGCTCCCTGAGTATTCTTTGGGGTAGCTGTACTAGTCGCCTGCAGTGCGGTCTTTTTTCATTCCCCGCTACCGAGTGTTAAATCGCACCCACGCATCCATGCTCTCGGTATTCTCTCTCTGCGTGTTTCTCATCTGCCTCCGAACCGTTGTTGTTTTACTTGGGTCTGCGTTCCCTACCCCAATTACGACAGCCATTCATGCAGGCTCATGTCCTGCTGCCGGAGCGATTTACTGCGGCGGCTCGCTCCTACCTATCGGTTTTTATTCTGGTCGATGCTTGCCAGTGTGTTTCTTCGATATTCAGTTTTTAGGTATGATGCATACGCATCGTTCTGTTTTCTTGGTATCTGTCGCCTGCACCGGGCAGGTGTAGTTGATCTTGCCATTGTCAGTGCTGCTTCGGAGCATTCCGCTTTCGTACAGGTGCTTCCTTGCGTATCTGGCACTCACTCCCTTTGTGCTACAGAAGTGATTAAACTCTGGAACTCTGATGCGGTATTCTCCGTCCTCCAGTTCCTTGCCCTTGGTCAGTTCTGTTACAAAGGCATCTGTGTCAATCAGTGCGGCCTGCTTGTCCAGTGCTCTCCATTCTGCCAGTTCATCAAGTCCGTTGATATCAACCTGTGCCTTGCTGAACACATCCAGTATCATGGGGATTCTTTCATCCGGGGCCGCTGCCAGTATCTTTGCTATCTGTATGGCAATTTTGATATCCAGTTCTTCCATTCCACTTGCTCCTCTCTGTTAGATGGAATGCTGTGCGACCTCTGCCTTGTACGGTTCTCCACCTCTGGCGAGTTCACGGTACATGGTAGCCGAGTGGACACCGATTGCCATCGCCATCTCATCTACTGTTTTGCCCTGTGCGTTCAGTGCTTCGATTTTCTTTCTGTCCTCGAATCCGATGCGCTTGTACGCTTTTCTCGGTCGCTTATTGGTTGCCATTGCTCTCCACCTCCTCTGTTTTTAGGCAAAAAAATAAATGCGCCAGAGTGATTATTCACTCTAACGCATTTATCAATTTCTTATAAAAATTAAAAATGCGAAGTGAGTTATATCACTCATTTCGCATTTATCTTATTACTTCACGATTTCTGTGTCAGAATAGTGATTATATCATCATACGATGCTCCCTGTGGAATAATGTGCTCACCATCTGCTATAAAATGATCAGCACCCTTTTGTCCCATATATATACGAAATTGTTCAGCATCATCCACTAGATTGAGAGCTTTAAGCTTTTCTGCAATGGTGCGACATGTATCCTGACTTGTTACTGAAATTGTGTATGTTGTAACAGCATCCTGTGGCTCTACAGTCTCCTGCTTTGCATCCGCTGCCGGCTGCGCTGCTTCCTGCTGTGTATCTTCCTGTGCTGTTTGGCTGTCCTGCATCTGACTATCCTGTTCAGTTTCGGCTTTTTGGGAAGAAGCATCTGAGTTTGTAGCAGAGGAGTCAGTTTTTTCACTATTATATTCGTCTGCGACTGTCCCGGAAATATTCTTTGCTTCAACCATACCAAGTGTTTTGGCTTTTTCTATTATTTCTGTATCAGACATGGACTGCTTATTGTCGTGAAAACCAATCATCATAATAATTACCGCAAAAATAATGCCTAATCCAAGTCCACGCAAATAGTATTTTAATCTCACTTTATTTGCCCTCTTTATATAAATCTATTATAAGCTTTACCTCGCCGGTACCAAGAGACAAAAGCTTTGCTATCTCTACATTGCTCTTGCCCGATTTATAAAGCTTAAGGATTTCATGTGTGTGATTTATTACATCAGCATTTGCGCTACTGCCTGCTGGCGTACCAAAAGCAGCATCTGATGCCTTGACCGATACAGCGGCCGCTGTACCTGTTGTAGCTGTTGCACCTGCCTTTGACGCAGGGGCTGCTGAAGCAGGCTGTGTTTTAATGATACCTGAAATATCTATACCTGTCATCTGCTTCATGTCAGGCTTTGTATCCTGCTGCATTGTGCCAGACTTAGGTTCTGCCGGCTTTTGCACGGCTACAGACGGTTTTTCAGCCCTCTTTGCAGAGTCTGCAGAAAGCGGCTCGAAGGAGCTTCTGAGTCTTGATGATGCTTTATCTATATCGCCTGAAAGCCGTGTAAGCTCATCATGCTTGTCATTTAGCATACTGTATAAAAACATTATTTCATTATGTGCCTTGTTTATCGAATCAAGCACTGTATCAGAATATTCATTTATCGCCATTATTTTGGAATTTGCTTCCTTTTCAAGACTTCGCTTTGTCTCATCCTGCTTTTGTGTTATTTCCTCGTCCAAGGCATCGCTTAAGTCCTTTTTGGCGGCAGTCACTTCTTTTTCAGTTATTATTTTTAGTTCCTCAGCACTCATATCGGCTATTTTATCCAAATCCTTATGTGAAAGCTTGTCATTTACCATAAAGCTTCCTATAAGGAAAACAACACCTATGATGATGAGAGTTATTTCTAATGTTGTCATATAAACCTCTGCCCTCTTATGCGTTTGTAAGTATATTCATATAAGGGCCCATGACCTTACGCATTTTAATCAGTCCCTTTGTGTGAAGCTGTGATACTCTTGATTCTGAAACCTCTAGGATATTGCTTATTTCTTTAAGGGTAAGATCCTCATAATAATATAATTCGATAACCCTGCGCTCCTTCTCGGTCAGATTGTCAAGCGACTTAACAAGCATTGTTTTCAGCTCTTCCTGTGTAACAATCTCCTCCGGCTGTGCATAATGTGAATTATGTGCAGCATCCATGACAGGCTCAGGTCCTGACTCATCAAATTCATCGAGAGATACAACATTTGTTACTTTAAGCTGCGACTGCCAGCTGCAAAGCTCATCCTCCGAGATAGAAAGCTCCTTTGCGAGGTCTGCGTCATTTGCTGTTTTGCCGGTACGAAGTTCAATGTTCTTTATTGCCTCGTCTATTTTCCTTTGCCTTTGTCTGACTGTTCTTGGAATCCAGTCCATTTTCCTGATCTGATCAAGTATGGCTCCACGGATTCTAAGGCTTGCATATGTCTCAAACTTGACATTTTTTTCAAGATTAAACTTGTCTATGGCATCAATGAGGCCAAATATCCCATAGCTTACCAGGTCATCATATTCCACATTATGCCCAAGATACATGCTGAGGCGTCCTGCCACAAGCCTGACCAGCTGTGCATATTCTATTATGAGCTGTTCCCGTAGCTTGGGAGTGGGATTCTTTTGATATTCCTCCCACAGCTTTTCCTTTTCTATAGCTTTCATTATGCCCCCTGTTTACCAGTATATTATTCTGCAGCTAGCTAATTGGCTTATCATTGTCATCATCATTATCAAAGACTTCGGAATCATCAGTCTTTGCTTCGGCCGCTTCAGCTTTCTTTTGCCTGTCTTCCATTGCCTTAAATGCACAGCTTAGGATTACTTTAAGTATCGCTCCGATTATATAGAATACTACAAGCACAGTTAAAAGTCTTGTTGTAAAGCTCATCAGATCAACGCCCTGCCGCAGGGATATAATACTGCATACTAAGCCGGCTAAAAGCATAACAAGAGATGGTAATAAATTATTCTTCATGTTAAATCACCTTTTGCTCTTTTCCGACTGCTTTGATGATATAGTCACCGGTTTCACAGTCAAGTATAACAGTTCTTCCGTAATTAAGACCGGTATCCTGTGCCTTCAGAGGAATTTTCAGCTCTGCAAGCACGTGCCTGGCCATATCGGTATTGCGATCGCCAACATTTCCGATTGTAGAATTGCCTGACATCTCAAACATCTTAGCTCCACCGGCAATCTTTGCAACCATTCGTCTGGGATTCGCGCCATTTTTTATCATTTGATTATAAAGTTCCCTAATTCCCGTATCGCCAAACTTGGCTATATTTGTGTTATTTCTAAGTTTGGTGCTGTCAGGCAGCATATAGTGTACAAGCCCACCGATTTTTGAAGCCGGATCATAAAGGGTGAGCCCTATGCATGAACCAAGCCCAAGTGTGGTCAGAGAATCAGGGGCTTTGGCAACCTTAAGGTCTGCCATTGATACTTTAATAGTACTTGCCATATGGATTCTACTAAATACTAAAAACTAATTCCTAAAGCCGATAAAATATTATCATATGAATCCGGATCAGGCATAAGGATAAAGTATCCGTTCATCATTATATCATCACCAAACTCCGTCTCTATAAAAAGTGCATTGTCACCATATTGTCCAAACTGAATTGCCGGCACACTTAATATGGAAGCAGCCATATCTACAGCAATATACGGAATGGAAGGTAGTATTTTAAGATTTGTCATAGTTGAAAGCGCTGACAAATATGCGCCTGCTATTATGTTGCCAATCTCCTTCATGGCAGATAAATCCATCTCATCAAATGGCTCGTTATAGTCCTGTGGTCTGCCCATCAGCTTGTTTACCAGAAAGTGTGCTGCCGGAAGCTTCATGAGAAACATCATACTGCCGGAGATATCGTTGGTAACCTCAAGAAATATACCCACTATTGTCTCTTCCTCCGGACATATGGCATCTCCAAGCTTTGTCGCATCCATTAACAGAACTCTTGGAACTTCCATTTTCATGGTAGTGCCAAGCATGCCGGCAATCGCTGTCGTGGCATTGCCGGCACCTATATTTCCGATTTCCTTAAGGACATCCATATACATCGAATTGACATTATCTAAAGAAATAGCCTTTAAACGTTCTGGCATTTTCTATTACTCCTTATATTGACATCTGCATAAGTTCTTTGTATGCGTCAATTATTTTATCCCTGACAGCAACAGTGTACTGCAATGCCACAACCGCCTTTGTTTCCGCAACAAGCAGATCATGTGTATTATCAGACTCGCCAAGTGCAAATCTCACTTCCTCCTGCGCAGCTGCATTCTGCAGATCATTTGTCTCACCGATGCTTCCCATGGCAGCAGAAAGTACATCAGAAAATGAATCAGTCTTGTCAGTTTTCGTAAGAGAGGTATTATTAAAAAAAGATTTAATATCTCCTGTTGAAATTCCATTAATGTTTGAAATATCCATCAAAAAGCTCCTTTATGTATGTATCAGCCGGCTATTTGCCTATTTGTAAGCCATTTTGTGCCATTGACTTGCTTGCCTCAAAGGCAGTTGCATTGGCTTCATATGCACGTGTGGCATCTATCAGATTGGTCATCTCTGTGACTGTATTGACATTTGGATAAGAAACATAACCATCTGCATCAGCATCAGGATTTGATGGGTCATACTCCTTGATAAAATCAGTAGAATAATCTGATGTCACGCTGCTTACCTTTACACCGTTTCCAACAGCGGCCTTCTTTGATGAAGAGTATATCTGTGAAAAAGGTGTGACATTTTTCTCGGAAAAAGTCACAATCTTTCTACGGTACGGTGTGCCTTCCTTTGTGGACGTAGTGTTTACATTGGCAATATTCTGTGCAATGATATCTGTCCTGAAGCGTTCAGCCGTCATGCCGGACGCACTTATATTAAAAGCTTGAAATAATCCCATATCATTAAACCTCCATAATTACTACAGCACGCTCTTCATTCGTGAAAACTGCGAGCTTATGCTGCTTGTAAGTGCTTCATACTTAATCTGCTCAGACGCAAGCTCGACATTTTCAGTGTCTATATCCACGTTATTGCCATCCATCCTGTATGAATAATTGGAATGGTCTGTATATACATTGGCCGTCAGCTTTGAGGTATCAAGCTCACTTATTTTTTTATCAAGCGACTGATGCTTGCATCTGCCAAGCTCCTGTGACAGTACCCCCTCAAAATTTAAATCCTTGCGCTTGTAGCCCGGGGTATCCACATTCGATATATTGTTTGCAAGTATAGCTTCTCTTTGGTAGCTTGCATCAGCCGCTTTGGTCAATACATTGACATAGTCAAAGGCTGTTGAGTTTATCATAAATATTCCTCCAATATACTTTTTGCATATTATAAAAAATACTACATAAGTACCCTAATATATATATTATAAAGTAAAATCGACAAAATACAAGATGTTTTTGTTGTTTTTTACATTATATTGTATTATTTTGTCGACAGACTCACTATATATATGCCGAAAACATAGAAAAGACCTATGTTCTTTCAAACATAAGTCCTTAAAAATATACTTAAATTTATTTACTTGTTTTTATTTTGGATTCTGTCAAGCTCATCAAAGACTACATCGTTTACTACTTTGATATATGTTCCTTTCATGCCGGATGAACGTGATTCGATAACGCCTGCACTCTCAAACTTGCGAAGGGCATTTACGATTACCGAGCGGGTAATGCCTACTCTGTCGGCTATTCTGCTGGCAACAAGTATACCCTCATTGCCGTCAAGCTCATCAAAGATGTGAAGAATAGCCTCAAGCTCAGAATAAGAAAGTGTATTGATAGCCGAACGGACAATCGCTACCTTTCTCTTTTCCTCTTCATTCTCCTCATTCACGGATCTCATCATCTCAAGCCCAACCACTGTCGTGCCATACTCTGTAAGAATGATATCGTCAATGTCATACTCTCTGTCACTTCTGTACTCAAAAAGAGTTCCAAGCCTCTCGCCGGCTATATCAATCGGTGTGATAATAGCCTTGTACATTCTTGTATCTTCACCAAAGCCAAGTGTCTCGAGGTTTACATTTTCCTTTGTTGAAAGTATGCCAAGAAGTCTTTCATTGAGTTCAGTGTCAATATAGCCTCCAACCTCATCTACTATCAGTTCATGAAGCTCATCCACGCCCTTGCAGATACTTGAGCCAAGCACCTTGCCCTTTTTGCTGATTACAAGTATGTCTGAGTCAAGTACACCGGTGAGCACCTGACATATATCATTGAACACAACCTTTGATGAATTGTTGTTGTGAAGAAGCTTATTAATTTTACGTGTCTTATCTAATAATTGTACTCCCATTAATTGTTATTCCTCTCTTTCGGGCTTTTTATCTGTTACGTAGCCGCACTGCTCATCTGCGCAGGCAATCTTGTTTCCCTTTATAATCATATATCCTCCACAACGAGGGCATTTTTCTGCAACTGGTCTGCCCCAGCTCATAAAATCACACTCAGGGTTGTCAATACAGCCATAGTATTTTCTTCCCTTCCTTGTTTTCTTAAGCACAACATCCTTACCGCATTTAGGGCAATTGACGCCGATTTTTTCAAGATAAGGCATAGTGAATCTGCAGTCAGGAAATCCCGGACATGCCAAAAACTTGCCGTGAGGTCCGTATTTTATAACCAGATTGCGTCCGCACTCAGGGCAGATTTCATCTGTCACCTCATCATGTATTGTAACCTTCTCAAGCTCATTTTCAGCCTTGTCGATTGCATCTTTAAGATCAGGATAAAAATTCTCAACAACTGTCTTCCAGTTAACCTTCCCCTCGGCTACCGCATCTAAAAGTGACTCCATATTGGCTGTAAAATGCTCATCGACAATAGTAGGAAATGATTCCTTCATAATAGAATTTACCACCTCTCCTATCTCTGTCACATAGAGATTTTTACTCTCCTTGGTAATATATCGTCTGGCAAGTATTGTAGATATTGTTGGAGAATAGGTACTCGGACGTCCTATTCCAAGCTCTTCAAGCGTCTTTACCAAAGAAGCCTCAGTGTAGTGTGCCGGGGGCTGGGTAAAATGTTGCTTAGGCAAAAGCTCCTCAACTGTAAGAAGCGATTCTTCTGTCAGAGGATTTTTAAGAACAGGCTGCTTTTCTTTCTTTGCATCGTCTGCGGCAGTATATGCAAGCTCAAAACCATCAAATAACAGTCTTGAGGTAGCAAAGCTGAATACATAATCTCCGACTGAAAGCTTTACTGTAGTAGTCTCGTACTCGGATTTTGCCATACGGCTTGCAGTAAAACGCTTCCAGATAAGCTGATAAAGCCTGAACTGGTCTCTCGACAGTGACTCCTTAATCTCAGAAGGCACTCTGTTTATATCAGTTGGCCTGATTGCCTCATGGGCATCCTGGATATTTTTGCTGCTCTTCTTTGTTCCCTCACCGGTGGAAAGATATTTGTCTCCATAGCTTTTTGAAATAAAATCCTTTGCCATGGCCTCAGCCTCATCTGATACACGCACAGAATCGGTACGCAGGTATGTGATGATACCTACCGTACCCTGTCCCTTTATGTCTACTCCCTCATAGAGCTGCTGAGCTATACGCATTGTCTTTGAAATCGGAAAATTCAAAGCCTTTGAAGCCTCCTGCTGCAAAGTACTGGTCGTAAAAGGAAGCGGAGCTTTATTGCTGCGCTGTCCTTTTTTAATATTTTGCACTTTGCAATCCTTTCCCTTTATTTCGTTAAGCACCTTATCCATCTCATTCTTTGAGGAAATGGCTATCTTATTGTCGCCCCTGCCGTATAGCTTTGCAGTGATCGGCTTCTTCTCACCCTCCACATCAACCGTGGCATCAAGGCTCCAGTACTCCTCAGGGATAAATGCATTGATTTCATCCTCCCTGTCACAGATAATGCGAAGTGCAACAGACTGCACTCTTCCCGCACTAAGCCCTCTCTTAACCTTGGCCCAAAGCAGCGGACTGATTTTGTAACCTACTATACGATCCAAAACTCGTCTGGCCTGCTGTGCGTCCACAAGATCCATATCTATTTTTCTTGGATGCTTTAATGATTCCTTGACAGCATTCTTCGTGATCTCATTAAAGCTGATACGGCTGACATCCTTGCCCTCAAGTTTAAGTGCGTGAAGCAGATGCCATGAGATGGCTTCTCCCTCACGGTCGGGATCGGTTGCGAGATATATCTTATCGGCCTTCTTAGCCTCCTTGCGAAGCTTAGCGAGTATTTCACCCTTTCCGCGGATTGTGATATATTTTGGTTCAAAATCTCCGTCCACATCTATTCCAAGGCTGCTCTTTGGCAGATCCCTCACATGACCGTTTGATGCCATTACCTCATAGTTCTTTCCCAAGAATTTCTTTATAGTCTTTACTTTTGCAGGCGACTCTACGATAACCAGATATTTAGCCATTATAAACTCCTTATATAGTAATTTGGAATTGTCTCCTTAACAAATCCTTTTTGTATAAGATCTTCTAACACTTCAAATAGTTCCGATAATTCATACGGCACTTTTTGAGACAATGTCCCGATTGCGATAGGACAAAAATCGAGTAAACTATACACCAATGCTTCTTTTTTATCAAGTATATTTTTTCTGAAATCCATCTGTGTGCACTCTGTAAACCCAGTCATTGTAATGTCTGAGACAAATTCATCAATATTATAAATAATGCCTGCGCCCTGCTTTATCAGGCTGTTGCAGCCGTAGCTTAAGGTGTCGGTGATACGCCCCGGAATGACATATACGTCCTTTCCCTGCTCCATTGCAAAATCAGCCGTAATCAGTGAACCGCTTCTCTTTTTTGCCTCAACTATAACTACTATATCGGATAACCCGGAAATTATTCTGTTTCTCATCGGAAAAAACATCTTTTGCGGGTCGGTGCCCGGCATAAGCTCGCTGATTATGCCTCCGGATAGCTTTATTTTATCATACAGAAAGCGGTTCTCTTTCGGATAACAGGTGTCTGCTCCTGAGCCAAGAACTGCATATGTATTTCCACCAGCCTCCAGACACCCCATATGGGCATCTCTGTCTATTCCTCTTGCCATGCCGCTGATTATCTGTATCCCCTGCCTTGAAAGTGCTGCTGCCAGTACCTTTGCCACCTCGCAGCCATATGCGCTTCTGCCCCGTGCTCCGACTATAGCGACACTTTTTCTTGATTTGTCGGGAAGAACGCCTATGTAAAAAAGACTATACGGCGGATTATGTATATTTCTAAGCTTGTCCGGATAAGCCTCATCCTCCATTGTTACAAAGCCGATATCCTTCTGCTGAAATAATATCCACTCCTTCTCTACGTCATATGAAGCTCTTGATTCAAGGATTATTTTTCTGTCATCATCTGTGAAAAACAAAATATCAAAAAGCTCATTCTTTGGCATAAAAAACAGCTTTTCTGCCGTTATACTGCAATCATGCAGAAGCTTTTTCTTCGCATTGCTTATATCTGTAAGGCTTGTAAGCCAGTATTTGAACTTCATGATACAGCACCTCCCCAGAACTTCTCATTGATGCTTCTGTAGCATATAGCTTCGTTGAGATGCTTTGTCTTTATGTTTTCACAGCCGTCCAGATCAGCTATTGTACGCGCAACCTTAAGTATCTTGTGGTATGTGCGTGCTGTCAGTCCAAGCTTGTCAAACATATTTTCCATGTAGCTTTTCTCTCGACTGCCGAGGAAACAGTATTTTTCCAGCTTGTCAGTTGATATTTTTGAATTATAAGAAAAGCTCTCACCTTTAAACCTTTCTTTTTGAAGCTCGTGGCAGTGCATAACACGCTTTCTTATGTCCGCAGATGATTCATTGGATGTAGTACTGTTTATATCCTCAAAGCTAAGCGGTGACGCCTCCACACATATGTCAATTCTGTCTATTATAGGCTGTGAGACCTTATCAAAATATCTGCGCAGAGTCGGCTCTGAGCAGCGGCACCTTTGCATATCGGGATAATAGCCGCAGCTGCATGGGTTCATCGCACCAAAAAGCAGGAAATTAGCCGGATAAGTCACGTTTCTGCCGGCTCTTGAAAGCCTGATGCAGTGCTCCTCAAGTGGAGCCCTGAGCAGGTCCAACAAGCCGCCCTTAAACTCAGCGAGCTCATCCAAAAACAAAACGCCATTGTGTGCAAGCGATATCTCGCCCGGACTAATTCTCGTTCCTCCGCCGATCAATGCGGCCTGGGTGACGGAATAGTGAGGATTTCTGAATGGTCTGCTGTCTCTTAAGGAGCTGTCATTGTCCAAAAGACCGCAGATGCTGTATATTTTTGACAGCTCAAGTCTCTCATTTTCACTAAGAGGAGGCAGAATGGACGGCATACGCTCTGCTATCATTGTCTTGCCTGCACCGGGAGGTCCGACAAGCAGTATATTGTGCATACCACCCGCAGCCACCTCACATGCTCTTTTAATAAATTTCTGTCCGTTAACATCACAAAAATCGGCGTATTTTTCATCTATTTGCAGCTCATGTGCCATGCCGGTTTTCTGACACGTAAATGCTGCCTCATCAAACTGTGCAATTACATCATTTAAATGGCTTATCCCAAATATTTTTGCACCGCAGACGAGTCTGCCTTCATTTTCATTCTGCTTTGGAATAATAAACTTTCCAATGCCTTTGTTGTACTCATCAAATACAATCGGCAGAATACCGCTGACCGGCAAAATTTCACCGTTTAGATTTAGCTCGCCCGCAAGTGTGCAGTCCTTTATGCTATCAGCGTCAATCACCCCCATAGCTGTTAAAATAGCAACAGCTATAGGCAGATCAAAGCCTGTTCCGGTCTTTTTAATATTTGCAGGCGATAGATTTACTGTGATACGCTTGGCAGGCAAAACAATGCCAACGCTGTGCAGCGCTGTTTTAACACGCTCCTTTGCTTCTCTCACCTCTGAGGTAAGATTTCCAACCATATCAAAAACAGGCATACCGGTTGAAATATCAACCTCCACCTGTACCGGAATCGCATTGATTCCATCCAAAACAGCCGTTCTGACTGTACTGTACATATATACTCCTATTCCAATTGGGGTAAATGCATAGACAAATGCACAAAAGACATGGCTCTATGATAACATATTTTTGCCTTTTGTAAACACCTATTCGAGCAGTTTCCGTAATTTTTTCAAACCGGCCTTTTCAATTCTTGAAACATATGACCTCGAAATGCTGAGCGTTTTAGCAATCTGTCTCTGTGTCAGCTCTTTTTCACCGTCTAGTCCAAAGCGTTTCGTAATAATATAATATTCTCTGTCCGATAAAACGCTTCTCATATTTTGCCTTAAAATCTTGAGCGATTCAGATACCTCTATATCCGATACCACATCAGATTGTCCATTCTCAATCACATCCACCAGATGAATCTGGTTTCCCTCCTTGTCAGTGCCTATAGGTTCAAATATGGACACATCACCCCGGCTCTTTTTACGGCTTCTAAAGTGCATCAGAATCTCATTTTCGATACATCTGATTGCAAAGGTTGCAAAACGATTTCCATAATCAGCCTTGAATGATGACACTGCTTTTATCAGTCCTATAGTGCCTATGGATATGAGCTCCTCCATCTCATCCTCGCTTACTGCATATTTTTTTGTAACATGTGCCACAAGGCGCATATTGTGTAATATAAGCTCATCCTTAGCTTCTTTATCATTTTGAGCCACTTTTTTCAGACATTCCGTCTCACGTTCTAAACTAAGAGGTGATAAAAATGTATTCACATAGCACCCTGTCATTATTTGCTTATAATATATTATGTTCAAATCTGTATTTTGTGATATAATCTTTGCCATGAATAGAAAAATAGACTACAAAATCAATGAAAATGATACAGGAAAAACAGTAGAAGGCTTTTTGAAGGAGCGTGGCTACACACATCAGGTGCTTGTCAGGCTGAAGCAGACAGACCATGGCATACTAAGAAACGGTATATGGGCCTATACAAATGAAAGGCTGTGTAAGGATGATTTAATCACAGTCCAAATTGTAGAAAACGAGTGCTCGGATAATATAGCACCTGTAAATCTGCCTCTTGATATAGCATACGAGGACGATGATATCATCGTAATAAACAAGCCGTTTGATATGCCTGCCCATCCCTCCGCCGGAAACCATGACAACACGCTTGCAAATGCGCTCATGTACTATTATGGCAGTCAGAATAAGCCGTTTGTATACAGATGCATAAACAGGCTTGACAGAGATACCACAGGGCTTACAATTGTCGCAAAGCATGCACTTGCAGGCGGGATACTTGGCAACGCTGTCGCAAAGCGTGCCATCCACCGGACATACTACGCCGTCTGCAGTGGGTGTACACCTGCATGCATGCGCATCAGTGCTCCGATTGCAAGAAAGGATGCTTCCACCATAGAGCGGTGTGTTGATTTCAAACGCGGTGAAAATGCAGTAACCGACTTTATCAGAATCAAATATAACCCGGATAATAATTTATCGCTTGTCAAGCTAAGACTTCTTACCGGACGCACTCACCAGATACGCGTCCATATGAAGTATATCGGTTTTCCACTGATAGGTGACTTTTTATATAATCCGGACTATACATATATATCCAGACAAGCACTGCACTCAGGGCGTCTTGTTTTCACGCACCCTGTCACAGGACAAAAAATGAACCTCATATCTGATATTCCATCAGACATGAAGTCCCTGTTCTAGTTGATTTATTTTATCCTTTTCGTATGGGATATGCCCTTTTAAAACCTCTTTTTTTATGTAGCTGTAAGTATATTCTTCTCCCTTTACAGAGAGCATGACAAGCAGATACTCAAGCATTGCTTTTGTATCGGGATGAATCATGTAGTGATCCACGCTTTTTTCATAGTATTCCAGCGCACTTTTGTCGGTGTACTTTTCTTTCTGATAGTTTTTTGAGGCGCTTACACGGTCTATAAACATCTCGCAGACATACCTTATGGGCATTTTCATGCCCTCCATTTTTGTATGTGTTTTATCGTCCCCCGGCTTTGAAACAGCATAGTCAATCCAGTACTCCAGGTGATGCTTATTGCGTCCCTTGTGATGAAGCCACGCAGATGAATAGCCCCTGTCGGCTCTCTCCGCATTATTCGGGCTCATATACCCCTTGTAATACCTGCAGCCGACAAGAAACTCAGTCGGTGAATATTTTGACATGTCATGAAGAAGTCCCTGTTTATAAAGTCCTATCCTAAAGCACCCCTGCATGACTAAAATCTTGTGATGTGTAATTGTTATAAAATGTCTTATTGCTTTCATATGTCTATCTGCCTATGAGGATGTATACCGACTGCGGTGAGACATCTGCATACTGCTGGTTTTCACACAGCACCGGAGTGTCATAAAACGGTTCTTTGAGCGTAGAATCGCAGACTGCATACCATTTCATTCCTTTCTTTAGCTTAGGAAGAGCTAACTTCTCCCTGGATGAATAAAAATTGTAAGCTACGTATACATAGTCTTTATTCACTTCATTGTAATCCCCACAGTACATCACACCTACACATAGCTTTGTGGCATCACACTCGCCTATCCAGGCATTCTTGCAGTGATAGGACAAATCAGGATACCCAACAGCCTTGTAATCGCTGAATTTAAACGGCTTTGGACAGGAAATAACAGGATGCTCATCCCTGAATTTGATAAGTCTGGTCAAGAACCTGATGTTTTCCCTTCTGCTATGCTCATTTGACCAGTTCACCCAGCCTGTAGGGTTGTCCTGACAGTAAGCATTGTTGTTGCCATCCTGTGAATTACAGATCTCATCACCTGCCATAATCATAGGCACTCCCTGTGCCAAAAACAAAAGAAGCATGGCATCCTTCCACTTAAGTTTTCTTATCTCACGGATAAACCTCTTTCGCGAAGGACCCTCACAACCGTAATTATTGCTGAAATTCCATGAAGGACCATCAGCATTTTTCTCACCATTGGCCTCATTGTGGCGGTCATTGTACATGAATAAATCGCTCAGGGTAAAGCCGTTATTGCTTGATATATAGTTTATAAATCCGACATTCTCCCCCTGCTTTTTCTGCTGGTTTAAAAGCTCATACATATTGCAGTTGATATGGTTTAACATCATACGCGCCGCAAACTGGTACTCCTCCTTGTCGATATAGAGATTTTCATATGTCCTGTTTTGCGGTACAACCGACATATCAAAGCCATCATAGAGTATCTTTGTCCGGCTAAGGAGAGCATCCTGCACAATCGCAGTAACAGGCAGCCTGTCCCCAAGCAGCTTAAAACCATCTACATGAAAGCTCATGACCCAGTATCTGAGCGCATCGAGTATCAGATTGTGGTCAGTTCTGTCCGGAAAATACATCTCTACGATACATTCCATGCCATTTTTGTGCAGCCTTTCAACGAGACGCCTAAGCTCATTGGAGGCATCTGAAGCGTCACTGGCATATGATGCTTTTACGGCAAAATAATTGCCGGAGGTATAGCCCCAGAAATTGACCTTGTCATTTTGCCTGTCGGTGTTCACACTTTGCTCATCCTTTAAGGAATACTTCGGCTTTGCATATTCCGGAATATCGTGCTTTACAGGGATTGTCATTTCTTCAAACTCGTATACAGGCATGAGAAGAATTGAAGTAAAGCCTAATTTCTTGATGTAATTTATTCTGTCAGATACAGCCTCAAAGGTGCCCTTATGCTTTTTGTCCCCTGAAACATCCATGGAAAAACCTCTAACATGCAGCTTATACAGCTTCATCCGGTCCCTGGTTATCTCAGGAAAGCTGTCATATTTCCAGTCAAAATCACTACTGTCTATCCCGCAGGCTATTTCGTAGCCATTATCACTTCTTGTTTTATCATTCCATTTTTCTCTGCCGAAAATTCTTGTGGCATAGGGATCTATGCACCTTTTTCCATTAATTCTAAAATAATATGCATACTCATTCCCGCAAAAACCATGAAGTCTCACAGAGTAAAGTGAGCCGGTCGAATACTCGGCAGGTATATCAATCACACAGGCGGTATTTCCCGATTTATCAAGTAAAACAATGCTGCATTCATCCTCTTTTTCTGCTGCAAAGGTGAATACTGCACTATCCCCCTCAATATAAGCACCTGTTTTTAAAAAGTTTCCCTTTGTTAATCGAAAATTCATGCAACACCATCCAATCAATAATTCTAGTATTTATTTATTATACTAGTTTTGACTTTTTTTGTATAGAATAATTTGATATAATATAATAGTTACTTTAGATTACTATAAAGAAAGAGGTACAATATGGCAGAAAAAGCAACACCTGTTACACCTGATGAGGCAGACGATATCCGCGTAACACTTGATCTGGACAACGGAAGTGTCGAATGCAAGATTATCACCATTTTTGATGCAGATCACAAGGATTACATAGCTCTTCTACCGTTAGACAAAAATGGCAACGAGAATGAGAGCGGCGAAGTGTATCTGTATCGCTATTTCGAGGACGAGGAAGGTCTTCCGAGAATAGAAAACATCGAATCCGACGACGAGTACGAGGCTGCTGCCGACAGATTCGATGAGCTTTTGGATGACGAAATGTTTGATGATATTTAATCATCTCTACTATTATTTTGTCTAGGCTCTTTACTTTCACGGACAAACCTGGAGGCTTGGGCTGATTTATCATTTACCGACTTGACCGAGTAAACAGACAAGCTTGTCTTGGCGCGGGTCATGCCGACATAAAACAGCCTTCGCTCCTCCTCTATGTCCTTTTCAAGCACAGCCTTTTTATACGGCATTATCCCTTCATTTGCATCAATTATATACACGTTTTCAAATTCAAGCCCCTTTGAGCTGTGAAGGGTTGCAAGTGTCACGGCATTAGGGTCACTTTCTTTCGATAAAGCCATAAGCTTCATCTGCTTTGTATATTCCCGTATATGCTCATACCACTCTTCATATGTAGCAAAGCCCTTGGCTCCTGACTGGATTTCATCCAGTATATCAAACAAATCCTCTTTATTTATATTCCTATACTCGGCATATTCAACTAAAAAGTCGTCATAGCCAATCCCTCTTCTGATATAGTTTATGCTGGCATATGGATTCATCCGGCTTATAAGCTTCATGTCATACTCAAGCTTTTCTATCCGCTCAGCTATCCACGGCTTTTCATCAAACAGCTTAATCCACTCATCAAATGCCACAGTTGCATCACACAGGCTGTCTCTTGACAGATACCGCTTTGGTCTGTTCATAATCTGCAAAAAATCAGCTCTGTCTCTGCTGCCTCCTGCAATTCTTTGGTATGTAAACAAGTCTCTGGCAATCCAGTGCTCATATATATTAGGTATATTATCCTTTGTTTTAAATGGGATATTATAGCTCATAAGCTGCTCTATAAGCTGTCTTGGCTGGGTATTTGTCCTGAAAAGCACAGCAAAGTCGCTGAATACAGCTCCCGCCTTTATCTTTTTATCTATATCGCGTATAAGAAAGATATTTTCGTCTCTTCTGTTTTCAAAATCAGCAAACGTAACAGGTGCCTTTGACTTGCTTGCCGCAATGATTTTCTTATCAAATCTCTCCCTGTTGTGCGAGATGAGATTCAGCGAGGCCTCCACTATATATCTGCCACATCTGTAATTAGTATCTAAAAGGATTCTTTTTGCATCCGGATAGTCCTTCTCAAACCCAAGCATTATCTCAGGCTTTGACCCTCTGAAGCGGTATATTGACTGGTCATCATCTCCTACAATAAACAGATTGTTCTGTGGAGCGGCAAGCATTTTTATAATCTCATACTGCAGACGGTTAATATCCTGAAACTCATCAATCAGTATGTATTTATACTTGTTCTGCCACAATGCCAGTATATCAGGTCTTTCCTTAAACAGCTCATAAGTATACGAGAGCATATCATCAAAATCAATAAGCCTGTTTTCCTTAAGCCTTGTCTCATATTTTTTATATATATCCCTGAATATTTCCTCACCACACACTCCCGAGTAGAAATTTTCTATATCAATGCGGCTGTTTTTAATCAGACTGATTTCAGCAAGTAAATTGCCTATAAACTCATTCTCATCCTTGTATTCAAGGCGGTAGTAGGATAAAATTTCCCTGATAAAGCCGTATCTCACAGACTCATCAGCAATATTGGCACTTGTAAAGCGATATGCATATTTGAGTATCGTAAAAAAGACAGCATGAAAAGTACCAAAAGATACGTTCACCCTCTCGTCTTTCATCAGTGAATTAAAACGCTCCTTCATCTCATTTGCAGCAGCCTTGGTAAAGGTGATAACTAAAATCTCAGAAGGCTTCACATGATGCTTTGTTATTAAGTTTTTAGTCCTGTGTGTGATAACTGCGGTCTTACCGGAACCCGGTCCTGCTAAAACAAGCATAGCGCCATCCTTGTGTTCGATGGCGCCAAGCTGGGCTTTGTTAAAATTCATAAAATACCCTTTGTTAATAGATTAGTTATTAGAAAGCTTTTCTATGCCTTTCTTAATTCTGGCTATAGACTCCTCTTTGCCAAACACCTCCATAAGCTCTGTAGCTCCGCCCGGTGTCATCTGCTTGCCTGAAACAGCGGTACGGATTGGCCACATAACATAGCCTATCTTATAGCCCTTTTCTGTAGCATATGCCTTAAGAGTCTCAAAAAGTGCATCATTTGAGAAATCATCACAGCTTTCAAGAATAGGAACTACATCGTTTAACAACTCAAGTGAATTCTCCTGGTTTGTCTTCATCTTCTTGTGAGTATACATTGCAATATCATAATCCGGAAGCTCTTCAAAGAAATCAATATGTTCCTTGATATCAGGGAATATCTCAATACGTGTCTGAACCATTCTTGCTATCTTCTTAAGGTCATAATCCTTTGTGACAACCTCCTTAATGTATGGCAATGCCATCTCATAGAATTTGTCAAAATCAAGCTTCTTTATATACTCTCCGTTCATCCATTTAAGCTTTGTGAAGTCGAATACAGCAGGTGATTTGCTCATATGATGATAATCAAACTTCTCAACAAGCTCAGGAAGTGACATAATCTCCTGATTGTCTGAAGGGCTCCAGCCAAGAAGCGCTACAAAGTTTACAATAGCCTCTGTAAGGAATCCCTGATCCAGTAAATCTTCAAAGGATGAGTGACCACATCTCTTTGAAAGCTTATGATGCTCCTCATCTGTGATAAGCGGACAGTGTACATATACAGGTACATCCCATCCAAATGCCTCATAAAGTCTGTTATACTTAGGGGATGATGAAAGATACTCGTTTCCTCTGACTACATGTGTGATGCCCATCAGGTGATCATCTACTACGTTTGCGAAATTGTATGTAGGATATCCGTCAGATTTGATAAGAATCATATCATCAAGCTCTGCATTATCTACTGTGATATCTCCGTAAATCTCATCCTCGAATGTGGTTGTGCCCTCTGTAGGGTTGTTCTGTCTGATAACATATGGCTTGCCGGCCGCGAGATTTGCCTCAATCTCCTCCTTTGACAGGTGCAAGCAGTGCTTATCATATATAGAGATTTCCTTTCCTGCAACAGTTGTTTTAAGACTGTCAAGACGCTCCTTGTCACAGAAGCAGTAATATGCCTCTCCCTTGTCAATAAGTTCCTTTGCATACTTCATGTAGATACCCTGTGCCACACGCTCACTCTGCACATATGGACCGCATCCGCCATCCTTGTCAGGTCCCTCATCATGGAAAAGTCCAGTCTCTTCGAGTGTCCTGTTTATAATATCAACAGCACCCTCCACCTGGCGTACCTGATCTGTGTCCTCTATACGGAGAATGAAATCACCGCCCTCATGCTTTGCAATCAGATAAGCATACAGTGCTGTTCTTAAATTTCCTACATGCATTCTTCCTGTCGGGCTTGGTGCAAATCTTGTTCTAATCTTACTCATTTTAAAATGTGCTCCTCTATATTAATATTTTTTAGTCATTTTTCAATTTGAAATTATATAACAATATGGAAATTTTATCAATCCTCAGATTGAACTTCCATATCAAGCTCTGCGATTTTATTTAAAATTCTGTTTACCTCGTGGATTCTGTCACCAAGCTCGCTCCTGTGTGATAAAATCTCGCGCCTTAGCCTGGTTATAGTCTCCACATTGCAGGACATCCTGCCCCTTAATTTTTGTCTCCTGACTATAAGTTCATGCTTCTGCTCAACCATCTCCTTATGATCCACAATAGCGTTTGTGTAGTTGAGCCATACTCTGGCATCGTAGAAGTCATTTTTACTAAGCACCGAAACAAGCTTTTTGCTGTTGTATTCCAGATCCTCGTTTGTCCTTCTGAAGCGCTCCTTGTCTTTTACAGCGAGAAGATACTGCTCATAGTTGTATACAAATTCCTTTGAATTCTTCACATGATACTTCTCGTATGTGTAGTCAACAGCATTTTTTATACTTACATACTTGATCTTTACTCTGTTTTCAAGAGCTACTGCTTTATTTTTGGATGCTGCAACGCTTTTTACTTCATCTGAATAGCTTTGATATGTCAAAAGCACAAACGAGCCTGCAACCGCTGAAAGAAGTGCCCCGATAAGCATAAAGATAGTGGTATCGGCTCCATATACAATCTGCATCAGCGTGCATACAGCTACCACTACAGCAAAAAATACCACTAAAAGCACTGCGTACACCCTAAATACCCGCTGTCTGCTTTTGGCATATTCACCATCTATATCGAACTGCACTTTTTCTCCCTCGAGATACCTCAGGTCTTTATTTATTACATCCAGACTGCTTTCGTTTTTTTCAAGACGCTTTATTGCCCGCGGAATTTCATCCTCCAGCTGCTGCATCTGCGCATACTGGCTGTCTGATATGCGGTTTTTGGTCTTTAAAAAATCACTTCTGGTCTTTTCGAGTGTCAATATGTTTGCAGCCGCATCATTCATGGTCTTTTTATCTGTTTCTGACATATTTTCCATCCTTTCTATGTCAGTCAGATAATTTGTGACAAGCGCATACTCTGTTCTGTTATCCTCGAGCTCTCTGGCGGCCTCAACCATCTGTTCACATATTTCAACTACATTGAACCCTTTAGTACTCTCATCCGGTATACTCTCAATATGTAATTGTGTATCATCGGTCTTTTTTTTGCGTTTAAATAACATGTGCCCTGTAATCCTCTTTGTATTTCAAAATTGTTTCTTTTGGTCTGCCCTCATCGCAACCATCTGAAGCTTCTGCATATACGCCCTTTAATACGTTGTCCAGATTATTTATTTCCTGCTCTGTAACACTATATTCCCTGACAATACGGGCATATCCTATGTCGTTATTATCAAGCTTATAGGCATATAGACAAGACCACAGTGATTTTCTGTCCCCATTTTGCCTGAAAGCCTCAAGATATAAATCCGCTGCTATATCAAACAAAAACAGCTGCACATAGGCTGTAGCCAGATTATGATATATGTTTCCGTACAATTCACGCTCAGTATGCTTTGCATCCTCACATGACAGCAGCTTTTTGTATTCAAAAATTGCTGCAGTGTACTTTTTCTTCTCCATCAGTCTGTCTGCCCTGATTTTCAAGCACTCAAACTCGCTCTTTTCCTCGAGCTCCTTAAGTGCATCATGTGTGTTCTTAAGCTCCTCCTTAGTGCAGTAGCCGCTGTACTCAAGCAGCTCAGTCACAAAAGCAGACAGTCTGCCGTTTGTGGATATAATGGTTCTAAGATGCATGGCAAGCTTTGGCAGATGTGCATGGTTTTCAATCCAGGTGCACAGCTCAAGACTCATAAAGTCATCATCCAAAAGATATGTATTGTTGATTATATAATAATTAAGCTCCTCTATCGAGTAAACATTTATAGACACACCCTCTATGTAATAGGGCATGGCTGCTATAGCTTCATTACACAGTAATAATTCTCCCATATGCCCTCCTACATAGTCATCTCATAGTGCCAGACTTTGCCCGAGCTCATAAATATTTCGCCAAAGCCTAAATCCTTAATCTCTATATCTATCCTGTCATCAGATACAGGTGTCGCCGTAATTCTGATGCGTGTAGCCCTATCCGGCCTGGGCGGCATATCCGTAAGTCTTAGTGTCTCAATCTTTGCCTCCCTGCTTTTAGGAAGCTGCTTCCAGAAATCCACCTCATAAGAGCCTGAAATTATAACCTCACACTGCCCCTTGGATTCAAACCAGTTGCTTCCGGCACTGATAAGATTATAAAACGACAGTTCTCCCTTATCATGTACCTTAAGGCTCAGATTGAACTTCATCTCATTCTCGCCCATATATACAAAAGGCCATTCTGCTTCCCTATCCCTCGTGGCTGCCGCATAGCATGCCCCCTTAGTAAAGAGGTTATTGCCCATGAACACTCGTCTTCCCTTGCACAAAAGTGCAACAGACTGTTTCATCCAGCCCTCAGCAAACGTATCTCCCACGAGAAAGACCGTTGAGATAATCTGATTCTTAAAGCTCTCATTTATTATATCCAAAAAGCTTTTGTCCTTATCATTTTTATCCAGAGTATAGCTTATGCTTTCATCTATAGATACTACCTGTGGCGTTGTGCGAAGATCCCTCTTTAGGGAATAAAAAAATATACTTTCCTTTTCCTGCATAAACATCACCACATCATGAAGCCACAGTGACTTGTCCTGGTTCAGTGCAAAATAATAAAAGCTCTCCTTTCGGTCTATGACCGTAAGCTGTCTGGAATTTATGCCAAGCCTGACCGCCATGCCATAAAACATGCTCACGTTCTCCTTTGTCAGCCGGTCAACACATATAACAAGCCTGTCAAAGGATGAAGGATTACCAAGCTTGGATGGCAGTTCCATAACCTTTTTAAGAAACAAGGCCAAAAGCTCCTCTGCCATAAATGAATCATCATCAATGACTATTTTTTCACTATTCAGTGCTCTCTTAAGCAGCTGGTCAATACACACCATCTCACCGCTTTTAGAGAGTCTTCTTGCCTCATCACCATAATACCATTTGCCAATGCTCTTACGGCGTGCAAGTACAAGAGGAATCTGAAACTCCTCACTGCCCGCAACAGTGCTGACAGTCTCCGGCTCTTTCATATTCTGTTGAAAAAAACTAACCATAGCATAGCTGTCATTTAAATCTATGCCTATATAGTATGAATTGCCATTATGTCCCATTATAAATCCTCTTAAATCAGCTTAAACAGCTGCTTAGTCGCAGCATCCAGCCTTTTATATTCGTCTATATTGCTCTTTAAGGTTGTCTCATCAGACAGTGTATCTGAAATTATCATCTCATTAATCAGATTATAGCGGCTGTGATCATTGTCACCCGGTATATTGTTGCACGTAAGACGATTGCTCTCTTTCACCTCTATGCTGTTGTCATGCTCCTCAGTAATATAATACCTGATCAGCTCACCGAAAAATATGACAAATGTCTTTACGTATATGCCGTCGTACATCTCAACCATATCCTCTGAATTAAACTCTTCGCCATCCTCGTCTCGGCTGTAATGCAGCACAACATGAGTCCCCGGAGTACTCTCATACTGTAAAAATGCCTTGTCATAGAGGAAATACTTCTCCAGCAGTCTGTAATCAAGCCTCGCAAAAAAATCAAAATACATATTGTTATATATATAATATTTAAGCAATGTATCTTCAATCTCAAGTTCAGCCTGAGTGATATCTGTTTTCTCAGCAAAATGCTTCAATAGGGCTAACTGGCAGGCATCATTTAATGTTCTGTTTCCAATAAATCGCTTTTCGATAATATCAAAAATAAAATCAGCCTTGCACTCGCCACTATGCAGATATCCATGTGCCACAAGAGATATATAAGCTAAAATCAGCTTTTCATTTCCGGCTCTTTTATAGTATTCCATAAAGATATCCGATATCTTTTCAGGCTCAATCTGCGTATAAATACCCTGTTCGAGAATACGCTCATCGAGCTTCATGGAAGATATTGAAAACTTATCAGCGGCATGCCACAGGTTAATCAGCTCGTCTGTAGGCCCGGTATAGTTTTCACACAGGTATTTAAGCACCAGGTCACTGTATTTGCCTGTTTTAAAGGCAGATATGGCAAGCTGAACCATAAAATCATCATCTACATGCTGCACCTTAAGCGCATTCTCACACAAAACCACCTTTGATGCGGCAGCAAGCATGTCTATTCCATACTCCATGGCCATATCATATGCCTTTTCATAGAGGCGGTTTGATACAAGCATGTCAATAAGATATTTTCTTGCATCCTTTTGCAGGGTATCAAAATTAATGCTTTGCAAAAACGGCCTGACGTAATCCTCATAATCGTGAAGCTGACAATATTTTAAAATTCTGTATCCCATAACAGCTTTGTAGGAATCAGAAAAGGATTCACTATAAAATACAGGTTTAAACAGCTTCAAATCATCCTTTGTAAAATCAGAATAATCCCTTACATGCTTAAAATGTGACACTATATACTGTGGTCTGTCAGGCGAGAGGCTTATACACCTGTCAAGGTATTTCTCGGCATCCATCAGCCTCTGCAGTCTGTATGAGATGCTTTTAACATATCTATAGCCCCTTGAGTCCTCAAAAAGTATAACATAGTCGTTTGAAAACAGTTCAAAATAAGCACACTGGTCTGTAACCGGAACTATCTGAGGCTCCTTCATTTCATTCTGATATATGATAGCTCTCACTATGCGCTTATCAAATACAATAAGCTTGTGAGTATATATAATATCTGAAAAAGCTGCCGACAGCTCTTCATTGATAAATCCCAACTCAAGCATATCCTCGTATAAAACAGCCAGATTGTCATCAATATGCCTAAGCTGTGCCTGGTCCATGGCAAACCTACCCATAGCTTTCCTGTACTTGTGGTAGACCTCAGGCTCTGTTTCCTTGGCAGCAATTATATTGTTGTAAAGCACTGCAAGCTTTCGGTATGGCAGCTTATTATCAAAGCTGAAATACATCTGGATAATCTTTGGCACAGGGGAAATCTGCCTGTCATCCATCGTAATGAGATACGCCTCATACAAGCCTGTCAGACGCAGCTTATTCTCGATACCCAGCTCAAACCATTTATGAAAACAGGTATCATTTTTGTGTCCCTTAATCAGGTAGCTGCATATGATGCCGACATATTCTGCCTCCGGACATATCTCATAGGCTGCTGTAAGAAGCTCATATACTCTGTTATCGAACCCGCCTGCCAGATCAACCGCCTCAAAAATTGCTCCGGCAAGCTCCTTTGTCAGAGCCTTTTCCTTTACGGCCCAGCTTAGGATGCGAAGCTCAAATACCGACAGCTCCTTTATCAGATAAGGATCCTGTGATATAAGATAATAAGCTTCAATATACAAATACGGAGACGAACATCCTCGCAGTACCCAGTATTTTATATCTTTAAGCTTACCGGCACTGTCATCAAAATACTGATCCCTCAAAAATAAAAGTACCCAGAACAAAAGCACAGAGTCAGGATTTTCATAAAAAATCAGCTCCACTTCATGTGTCATATTGTCAACGTATGAAGGCTCTCTCTCTAACAGCGTCATCAGATACAGATAATAGCCCCAGATTGGAGCTTTCTTATCAGGATTACTGTGCTTGAAATCATCAAGAATCCACTTAGCTTCCTGCCTTTGCCTGTTGATAATAAATGCCTGAGCCTTCATCAGCTCATACATATGCTCATCCGGCATGAGTGCATGCAGGTGGTTTAATATGCTTATAGTCTCGTTTGCCCATACCCCGGTCACTATCCGCTTCAGCCTGAAACCGGTATAAAGCTCCATGATTCCGACCATGCATTCCTTTATGTCCTTTGTCACAGCTATATCACTTATGCTGCCATCATCATCTCTTACACCGGCCGTGATATCTATTGTAAAGCTCTGATATACACCATCAATATATATACGGCCAAAATTACGTCCGGCATGCATTGCAGATGCATCGATGATATACTCATACAGATAGGTTTTACCTATAAAATCATCAAGCGTTAAAACAGGCTTAGACAGCTTTATGAATTCACAATCCGTGCGCAGGCGTATCTCGGTATATCCCCAGTTATCCTTTGTTATGGTAAAGCATCCACTCTGTGGCTCTTTAGAAGCCATAAAAATCTCCTCTGACTTGTCTACACTAATGGAAACAGGCTGTTTTTTGTTTACGCCAATCAGAAACTCCTCCATATTCTGACCGGATGGTCTGGCGCAGGCAAAGCCCTCATAGGTCAGTCTCTCATATACATTGTCATAAGGAATTGTGTTTAAAAAATTGCGATTATAAAACAGATGATAAGCCTCATCCCAATTAGATGCCGCAAGCCTTGTAAAATCATCAAGGCTCTTTACAGCTCCGGTGGATGCTTCCGCATAGAGCCTTGTGATTCTTGCACAAAAAGAAAGACTGTACTCTATCTGATTGCATACAATCACAAATTTGCCCTCGCAGGCATCGCCCTCCGTGAGACCCTTACTGTTAAATTGATAACGAATCCTGACTTTCTCGCCCTCAAAGTGCGGATTCAGACACTCCATCCTAGGATTAGTCGAATAAACTATGCCACAGATTTTTATCTGATTCGTACTTTCTATTACAAAGCTTCCCGCTTCGCTTCTTCCCTCAATGACCGAAAGGTCTATTGTCTCCTCTGAAAACGCCAAAATCGGTTTCGTGCCATTAAATCTGCCGGCAGCTATCTGCCCTATACGTGCTCGCACAATTGTTACCCCGTTTACGTTAAATGTTGATTTTTTATACACTTATTATATAATGTAAATTATATACGATTTGCAATGCTGTTGCAATGCAAATCAGAAAGGAAATTACAGCTTATGATAGAACAAAAGGAGCATTTTCACGGCAGTGACCTTGAAAAAATAGAAAAAATATACGGTATAAAGAAAGAAAATATTGTGAGCTTTGCAGCAAATGTCAACCCACTCGGTGAATCCGGTAAACTAAAGACTGCACTGTCTGAGCGCATTGATGCAATCACAAAATACCCTGACAGGGAGTATACTTCTCTCAGAAAGGCTATCGGCAGCTACTGCAAGTGCGATTACAATCACATAACAGTCGGAAACGGATGCACGGAGCTCATCTCACTTTTCATTCAGATTACAGCTCCTAAAAAGACGCTTCTGTTAGGCCCGACTTACTCTGAGTACGAGCGCGACTTAAGGATAAACGGCAGTGATATCTCCTACTATTTTCTCAAGGAAGAGGATGATTTTAGGATTGATCCGGATGAATTCATCTCTGCAATCACAGCTGATACCGACCTTGTCATCATCTGTAATCCCAACAATCCGACCGGCAGTCTTATCACACCGGATAAGCTCAAAACGATTTTAACCCACTGTAAAGAGACAAATACTTATGTGATGATAGACGAGACATATATAGAGTTTGTGCCGGATGTTGATGAGCTTTCAGCAATACCTCTGACTGAATTGTTTGACAATGTGATTATTTTACGCGGCACATCCAAGTTTTTTGCCACTCCGGGACTTCGTCTGGGCTATGCCATCACATCAAATTCACAAATTCTTACAGACATAAACACAAACAAAAATCCATGGATGATTAACTCTCTCGCCGTTGTTGCAGGCGAAACCATGTTTTTGGATGAAGAATATATAGGTAAAACAAGAAGCTTGATACTTTCGGAGAAAACCAGATGCAGGCAATTAATTGAAGAATCACACAAATTCAAGCTTTATCCATCCTACAGCAACTTCTATCTGCTTAAGATACTTGATGAAAGCGTGGATGCACATATGCTATTTGAGCGCGCCATAAGGCAGGGCATGATGATAAGGGACTGCTCTACCTTCCACGGACTTGAGGAGCGCTTCATACGATTTTGTATAATGAAGCCAGAGGACAACACAAGGCTTATTAATTGCCTTACACAATGATGCTAAATGCCTTTATATAAACATAACATATAACTTAGTATATAAATTTTATAAACAGGTGACTAAAGTATCCTCTAAACGTATAACCAAAAAGCTTCCGAAAAGAATTAAATCCTTCCGGAAGCTTTTTTGTATGAAGCATCATAAATAATGCTTTAAGCTCTATATTATTTTGCAGATAAAAACTCATCAATACCCTTTGCTGCTGCTTTTCCTGCACCCATGGCAAGAATAACCGTTGCAGCACCTGTTACGGCATCTCCACCTGCAAATACACCCTCTTTTGAGGTTGCACCTGTATCCTCAGTTGCTACAATACACTTTCTCTTATTTGTATCGAGACCTATTGTTGTAGAGGAAATAAGTGGATTTGGCGATGTACCAAGTGACATGATCACTGTATCGCATTCCATCTCATACTCAGAGCCGGCAATCTCAATAGGGCTTCTACGTCCTGATGCATCAGGCTCTCCAAGCTCCATCTTTATAAGCTTAACACCCTTAACCCAGCCATTCTCATCTACAAGAATCTCTGTCGGGTTCTCAAGGAGGTCAAAGATAACTCCCTCTTCCTTAGCATGATGTACTTCCTCTTTACGTGCAGGAAGCTCTGCCTCACTACGTCTGTATACAATGTGTGTCTCAGCACCGAGACGAAGAGCTGTTCTGGCTGCGTCCATGGCTACGTTTCCACCACCGACAACTACAACCTTTTTACCTTTTGAGATAGGAGTCTCATAACCCTCTTTAAAAGCTTTCATGAGGTTATTTCTTGTAAGGAACTCATTAGCTGAGAATACACCGTTGGCCTGCTCACCAGGGATTCCCATAAATCTTGGAAGTCCTGCTCCCGAACCGATAAATACAGCCTCAAAGCCTTCTTCCTCCATAAGTTCGTCAATCTTAACTGACTTTCCGATAACTACATTTGTCTCGATTTTAACACCAAGTGCCTTGACATTCTCTACCTCTGCCGCAACAACCTTGTCCTTCGGAAGACGAAACTCCGGTATTCCGTAGCTTAATACTCCGCCGGCAGCGTGAAGTGCCTCAAAAATGGTTACATCATAGCCAAGCTTTGCAAGGTCTCCGGCACATGTAAGTCCTGCAGGACCTGAACCGATAACAGCAACCTTTTTGCCGTTTTTCTCTGCGGCTGTCTTTGGCTTGATGCCATTCTCTCTGGCTGTATCAGCAACAAATCTCTCGAGCTTTCCGATTGAGACAGGATCGCCCTTGAAGCCTCTGATACACTTGCCCTCGCACTGGCTCTCCTGTGGGCATACACGTCCACATACAGCAGGAAGTGCTGATGACTCTGAAATAATCTCATAAGCCTTTGTGAAATCACCATTTTTAACCTGCTCAACAAATGCAGGAATATTGATAGAAACAGGGCAGCCCTTCATACACTGTGCATTTTTACAGTTTAAGCATCTGCTTGCCTCTGCCATTGCCTCTTCTTTATTGTAGCCGTAGCAAACCTCTTCAAAGTTTGTGGCACGAACCTTTGGATCCTGCTCTCTGACAGGTACTCTCTTTAATACATCGACTTCCATTATTTGTCACCTCCGCAGTTTCCGCAGCCACCGTGATGTGTTGCGCCCTCTTCATAGGCAAGCTTAGCTCTGCCTTCCTCAGTCTTATATTGCTGCTGTCTCTTCATAGCCTGATCGAAATCAACAAGATGTCCGTCGAACTCAGGTCCGTCAACACATGCGAACTTAACCTTTCCATCCACGATCAGACGGCATGCACCACACATACCTGTTCCATCAACCATGATTGGGTTCATTGAAACAATTGTAGGAATCTCAAGCTTCTTTGTGAGCAGACATGTGAATTTCATCATAATCATAGGTCCGATAGCTACACAGCAGTCATATGTATTGCCGGCATCAACAAGTGCCTGAAGCTGCTGGCTGCCGTTGCCGTGGAAGCCGTATGAGCCATCATCTGTACAAACATAGAGATTCTTTGCAACAGCTTTCATCTCATCCTCAAAGAAAAGGATGTCCTTATTTCTAAAGCCCATGATGACATCAGCATCCACACCATGCTCTTTAAGCCACTTAACCTGTGGATATACAGGAGCTGTACCAAGACCTCCTGCGATAAATACGATGTGCTTTTTCTTTGTCTCCTCGAGGTTATCCTCCTGACAAAGCTCTGATGGGCAGCCGAGTGGTCCGACGAAATCCTCTAATGAATCTCCCTCATTAAGAGCCATCATTCTCTCTGTTCCTGCACCGATAGTCTGTACTACGATAGTAACGGTCTCTTTTTCCCTGTCATAATCACAGATGGTAAGTGGGATTCTCTCTCCTACCTCATCTGTCTTTGCGATGATAAACTGACCAGGCAGACACTCTTTTGCAACTCGTGGTGCCTTTATATCCATAAGGATAATATTGTCAGCCAATTTTTCTTTTCGAACTATTGGATACATAGTCTTCCTCCTAGTTAAATCTTATCCCATTACATATGTAATCTGATACTCAATTATTTCATACTTTTTTAATTTTAAATGAAATGATATAATTTTTCAATATATTTCTTTAGATATTCCATAAAAATATGTTATATGCTTATGAAATTGTGTTATCTTTTGATATCCGTCCGGTACTTTATAAAATCATATTATTTAATATGTAATCAAGATAGCTCTCCGTGGTTTTGAATAGTTACTTGTGAATAATAATAAAACAGGAACCAATTCATGCAAAAAATGAACCGGTTCCTGTATTTATCAGCTTTTATGAGAAGTATACAAGCTCATCCTGCGGTTTCTCGGCAGGCTCGATGGAAACCGGATAAAGCACCGGTCCCTTTCCCTTGTACTCTCTTGCAAACTCCACATGCACCCTTGCGGTGATGGTAATCCACGATTTGTGAGGAATACTGCTCTCATCCTCATACTTGCACTTAAAGCCTATAAATGTCACGTCCTCTATACAGCAGGTCATCGCAAACCTGCCCGGTACCATAACACCCTTTCTAAGCTTATCAGGATTGTATACAAGGGCAAGAAATTTGACAATCTTGCCGTCGTACTTCTTGTAATTCTCCATGGCATCCATATACCAGATGGCATAATCTGCATCTGAAAGCTCAATCACATCCTGATTTATATCAAACGGCAGTTCCTCCGGACGCTCATCAATAGTACCGTCCTTGCGTTCGTAGACTATCTGGGCTTTGCGGTTGATATTCTTTATGGTACGCCTTAGATGTCCTCTGTCTGTATCATCGTCCGTCCTGTTAAATATGACAACATCACTCGCAAATACCTGTTCCTGCATCATCGCGCGCATATTGTTCATATAAAGGTCAAATGTAGTGGAATCAACTGTGGCGAGCGACTGCACGATAACCCAGCCCTTTGGCAGCTCGGCCTCTATTATTTTATCAATGCCCCATGTGCCGTTGTACTCGATAAACACCTGTTCAGGCAAATACTGCATGTTGAGCTCATTCAGCTTTGCAGCTGTAAACTCATCCTCCGAGTCGATCTCTGCAACCTGGATATTGGCAGCCTTTAGCTTATCCATATCATACTCCACATCACCATCCTCGCACATAATGATAAGCCCCTTTGAGCCATTAGCGAAATCATTCTCGAAAATGGTATCCTTAATCAGTGAAGTCTTGCCACTGTCCATGAATCCGGTAAATAAATATACTGGAATCTCTTCAGCCATTTTGTTAGTTCCTTTCTGATTATTGTGTAACTATGTTAAATACATTTAAGCAAGTCCGAAGAGCTCTTCAAGCTCATGCTCGTGGATATCTGTTCCGATAACAACTATACGTCCTGTATAGTCAGGCTCGCCATCACGAATCTCGTACTCGCCCGGAACCATATCAAAGTAAATCCACTTGCCGTCTGTGCCCTCTACCATGCCCTTTGAACGAAGAATCTTGTCATCTTCCACAAACTGCTTAAGGATTTCTTCGAGCTTAGCGCGCTCAAACTTGTGAGGTGTCTCCTTGCCCCAGCTTGTAAATACATCATCAGCATGATGATGTCCGTGCTCATGATCATGGTCATGACAGCCACAGGTGCAGCCCTCGCCATGCTCGTGATGATGCTCGTGCTCGTCATGGTCGTGGTGATGCTCGTGATCATCGTGGTCGTGATGGTGCTCATGCTCATCATGGTCGTGGTGATGTTCATGCTCATCATGGTCATGGTCGTGGTGATGCTCATGCTCATCATGGTCATGGTGATGATGATGCTCTGCCTCATCCTGTGCATGACGTGCCTCAGCAAGCACCTTCATCTCGAGATTGTCCTGACCTTCCATAGTCTTAAGAATCTGCTCTCCTTTAATAGCATCCCAATCAGTAGTGATAACCGAAGCCTTTGGATTTAAAGCCTGAATCTGCTTTACGCAAAACTCAAGCTGCTCAGGTGTAGCATTCTGGCTGCGGCTTAAGATAACTGTTGTGGCATACTCTATCTGATTGTTGAAGAACTCACCAAAGGCCTTCATCTGCTTGCTTGCCTTAAGCGCATTTACGACTGTAACAAGTGCATTGAGCTTGACCGGCTGCTCTTTTTCGATATCTATAACTGATTTCATGACATCTGATAATTTGCCTACGCCGGAAGGCTCGATTAAGATACGGTCCGGATGATACTTAGTAATAACCTCATTTAAGTTCTTACCAAAATCACCAACCAGTGAACAGCAGATACAGCCTGAGTTCATCTCAGTAATCTGAATGCCGGCATCCTTTAAAAAGCCACCGTCTATACCAACCTCACCGAACTCATTCTCTATGAGAACTATCTGCTCACCCTTAAAAGCCTCATCTATCATTTTCTTGATAAATGTAGTCTTTCCAGCTCCAAGGAAACCTGAAATAATGTCAATTTTTGTCATTGTAATTCACTCCTTTTCTTTTCACTAAGTCCTATTTTACTAGCAATAATACAAATATGCAAATTAAATTTTTATTATTAAATTATGTTAACACATAACAAAAGAACTACCGCACGCGGTAGTCCTCTCTAATACATTAATTGTATTTTCTTTTTCTAGCTGCTTCAGATTTCTTCTTACGCTTTACGCTTGGTTTCTCGTAATGCTCGCGCTTACGGATCTCCTGCTGGATGCCTGCTTTTGCACAGTTTCTCTTGAATCTGCGTAATGCGCTATCTAAAGTCTCGTTTTCTTTAACTATTACACTAGACATAACCTAAAACCTAACCTCCCTCCAGTTGTGTATTGTGCATCAACTGTTAGGTATCTATACTTAATTGCACTAACATGTATTTTATCAAAATATCCGGATTTGTCAAGATAAATCCGGATATTTTTTTAACAAATTTAGACCCATTTTTTTAAATATGCATTTTAAAGCACTATATATGCATTTTTGTTACTTAATCATACCTGAAAGTGCGTCCTTTACTGAAGCAATAGCATCAGGAATACCTGCCGGATTCTTTCCACCGGCCTGAGCCATGTTAGGGCGTCCACCGCCGCCACCGCCTACCTTTGAGGCGATTGCCTTGATTAAGTTTCCTGCATGTGCACCGCTCTTTATGGCAGCATCTGTTGCCATGGCAACAAGATTTACCTTGCCTTCATTTGAAGAAGCAAGCACGATAACTCCCTCGCCAAGCTTTTCCTTGAGGGAATCTCCAAGATCACGCAGTCCGTTCATATCAACGCCGTCAACACTTGTTGCAAGAAGCTTGATGCCGTTTACATCAACTACCTGATCAATAACATCGCCGAGTGCATCCTTTGCTGCCTTGCTCTTAAGAGACTCATTCTCACTCTGAAGTGCCTTCATCTCAGCCATCAGGTGCTCAAGTCTATCTTTGAGGTTGGCAGGAGTTGATTTAACAACCTTAGCCGCCTCCTCAAGCTCTTTCTCCATATTGCTGTAGTAAGCGAATACATTGTCGCCTGTGATAGCCTCGATACGTCTTACGCCAGCAGCTACACCGCTCTCTGAAAGAATCTTGAATACCTTGATATCAGATGTATTCTTTACATGTGTACCACCGCAGAATTCCTTAGAAAAATCGCCCATTGATACGACACGTACCTTTTCACCGTATTTCTCGCCGAAGAGAGCCATGGCACCTGTCTTTTTAGCCTCATCGACAGTCATGACATCTGTGCGAACTTCAATAGCTTCGTTGATTTTCTCGTTTACGATATCCTCAACCCTTTTAAGCTCCTCAGCAGTCATAGCAGAAAAATGAGAGAAATCAAAACGTGTTCTCTCAGCATCCTGGTAAGAACCTGCCTGCTCTACATGTGTGCCGAGTACCTCACGCAGTGCCTTCTGAAGCAGATGAGTGGCAGAGTGATTTCTGCATGTGTTTGTTCTTGTTTTTGTATCAACAGAAAGTGTAGCCTTCTCGCCTGTGCGGATCATACCCTCTGACACATAACCTACATGTGCATATCTGTTGCCGACTACCTTTACTGTATCCTCGACAACAAATGTACCGCTCTCAGTCTTTATGATACCCTTGTCACCCTGCTGACCACCCATTGTGGCATAGAAAGGTGTGTTCGGCACGATTACAGAGCCCTTATCACCATCTGAAAGAGCCTCGACTACATCATCAGATGTGGTAAGGAAAGCAATCTCAGCTGTGTCAGTAAGCTTGTCATAGCCTGTGAACTCTGTAGTAATTTCAGAATCTATATCATTGTAAACATTGGCATCAGCACCCATATAGTTTGTTTCCTTGCGGGCTCCTCTTGCCTTCTGTCTCTGAGCCTCCATACAACTCTCAAAGCCAGCCTCATCATATGTGAAGCCTTTCTCCTCGAGAATCTCTGCAGTGAGGTCTACAGGGAAGCCGTATGTATCGTAAAGCTTGAATGCATCCTCTCCTGAAAGCACCTTGACTCCGTCAGCCTTCATATGCTCTTCCATATCTGCAAGGATACCAAGTCCCTGGTCGATAGTCTTCGCAAACTTCTCCTCTTCCTGAGTGAGCACCTTAAGGATGAAATCCTTTCTCTCCTCAAGCTCCGGATAGCCATCCTTACTCTCATCAATGACAACCTGCGCGATTTTGCCAAGGAATGCTCCCTGTATGCCAAGTGTACGTCCATGCATAGCGGCACGTCTGATGATACGGCGAAGCACATAGCCCCTGCCCTCGTTAGATGGCATAACTCCATCAGAGATAAGGAATGTAGACGAACGGATATGATCTGTGATAAGACGGATAGAAACATCGTCCATCTCATCGACATGATATTTCTTGCCTGAAAGCTCGCAGACCTTGTCACGGATAGCCTTCATGGTATCAATATCGAATACCGAATCAACATCCTGCATTACAACAGCAAGACGTTCAAGTCCCATACCTGTATCAATGTTCTTGTGCTCAAGCTCAGTGTATCCACCGTGTCCGTCACCGTTAAACTGTGTGAATACGTTGTTCCACACCTCCATGAAACGGTCACAGTCACAGCCTACCTTACAATCAGGCTTGCCACAGCCGTACTTCTCACCGCGGTCGTAGTAAATCTCAGAGCAAGGACCGCAAGGACCTGCGCCATGCTCCCAGAAGTTGTCACACTCACCAGTCTTTGGATCTCTGTAGAAACGTGTAATACGATCTGCCGGCACTCCTACTTCCTTAGTCCAGATATCAAATGCCTCATCATCCTCACCGTAGATGGAAGGATAAAGCCTGTCCTTTTCAAGACCGAGCACCTCTGTCAAAAACTCCCATGACCATGCGATTGCTTCATGCTTGAAATAATCACCAAACGAGAAGTTTCCGAGCATCTCAAAAAATGTAAGATGACGAGCTGTCTTACCTACATTCTCGATATCACCTGTTCTGACACACTTCTGGCATGTAGTCACACGACGTCTTGGCGGAACCTCCTGTCCTGTAAAATATGGTTTAAGCGGTGCCATACCTGCATTGATAAGAAGCAGACTGTTGTCATTGTGAGGCACCAGTGAAAAACTCTTCATTGCGAGATGTCCCTTGCTCTCAAAGAACTCAAGGTACATACGACGTAATTCGTTAACGCCATAACTCTTCTTCATTACTTGAATCTCCTATTCTTTTGTCTTTGCGTCCTTCATTTTACGAAGCTTTACCCCAATCAGTGCCCCGCAAAAGCCTATGGCCGCCAAAACAATCATAATAATAACATATTGTGCTACGCACATGAAAAAGTCCCCCATAATTACCCTCCTAAATTTATTGAACTAATTTATTATAAATGAATTTGTGAAATAATTCAATAGTTCTCTCCAAAAGCGAATGTCTGATTTTCACGTTCAATCTCAATCACCCTGTCAGCCATTTCCTTATTGCTCAGCCTCTTTTTGTATTCAGTAATACCGCTGTAGTCCTGCCACATGTGCATAGGAAACACAAACTCTGCCGAGGTATTTTGTAAAAAATAATCAAAGCCCTTGAACTGATATTCCATAAGCTTTGGATCCATCGGGAAAAATGCCACGTTTATTGGTTTTTCCGTAAGCTTTTTTATCTCATGCCTGAAGGCTCTGCGCACTCTGCCGTTTATCAGATCTCCTGCGCCATCCCACTCCCAGTCGTTTAAATCACCGGCATGAAACAGGCTCACACCGTTTGAGGCAACATAAAATGCCACCCCGGCGTCGGTGGATCTAAGTGTCATTATATCCAGATCATCCACATGATATGTATTGTCAGGTGAAACAAATGTCACCTTGTCCCTGACAGCGGGATCAATGCCATGCTTTGATAAAAAATGCGGACTGATACGGATATCCTTTGAAAAAACATAATGTATATTCGGATATTTGTCAGTCAGACGCAAAATATCCATATCATAATGATCCTTATGGCTGTGACTTGCAAACATATAGATTTTTGTATCCGGCTCATAAGATGGCAGCTTTCCGGTAAAATGCATACCCTCCACCTTGTCTCCATCAAAATAATCAAATATAAGCACCTTGTCATCCAGTTCCACAAGAAAACAACTGTGATGTATAAAAATTATCTGCATGTAACCTACTCTCTTTCGCTTTTTTTCTCTCTTTCCGCAAAGAAATCAGTCTTTATGTATCATTATGCTATCTTTATGCTATATAGTCAACTTATATTTCGTAAAATATAGTGATTTTACTCTAATTACCAATCAATAATTATATGATTAAAGGGTCAAAATACCTTTTGACCCTCATATCATTATATAATTATACAAATCATGCCGCCATTTGAGTCATTCACAATCTTTTGCATGGTTTCCTGAAGCTTTATCTGGCACTCATCATCCATCTGCATTATTTTGCTTCTTATTCCGTCCTCCATAAGCTCACCGACAGACTTTCCAAAAATATTAGTCTTCCAGACTCCGCTGTCACTGTTTTCACCATTTTTGATGTAATCTATCAGATCCTCTGCCTGTTCCCTGCTTCCGACTATCGGTGCTATCTCGGTCTCGATATTAGCCCTTATCATATGTATTGACGGTGAAATAGCCTTCATTTTTACGCCAAACTTGTTTCCATGGGCTATAAGCACCGGCTCCTCCATTCGTATATCAGGCAGCTGTGGCATCACAACACCATAACCCTTCTGCTGCACCGATGAAAAAGCATCCTTAATCTTTTCGTATTCATTCTTTTCCTCAGTGAGTGAAAGAATCAGGGAAATCAGCTCCTTTTCCCCGGAAACAGTCACACCGCACAGCGCGGAAATATTCTCGTAGTAGTACTTCTCTGCAATCTCAATTTTAACCTTTACCACACCATCAGACAGCCCCATCCCGGCAAGAGATACCGCTTTTAATATATCCCCATCCGATTCAGGCATATCAGTGCTCATCAGTGCGACATCCTTCAGCTTTGAAGCCCTTGCAAGATAAGTCTTTGCATATGTAATTACAGCCTGCTTTACATGATTGTCATAAGGCAGAAGCTGCACCCATTTCGGTATATCATAGTCCACTCTCGTGACTGCAAATTCATATAAGAGCTTTTCCATGATATCTGTAATCTGTCCCATGCAAAGCTTTTCACAGTCTATAGGAATGGCAGCCGCTTTATACTCTCTGCTAAGTGACTCGCATAAAAGTCTCGTTTCTGCCGCAAAAGGCTTTGTAGTATTTACCACAATTACAAATGGCTTTCCTGAAGCCTCAAGCTGCATGACGGTTTCTCTTTCTGCCGCCTCATAGCTCTGTCTTTTTATATCGCCTATGCTGCCGTCAGTGGTTACAAGCACAGCCACTGTCGAATGCTCCTCTATTACCTTTTTTGTTCCTACAACCGCAGCCTCCTCAAAAGGTATATCCTCGTCGAACCATGGTGTTTTGACCATACGCTCGCCGTCCTCCTCGAGATAACCGACAGCATCCCCCACTGTAAAGCCCACACAGTCCACAAGGCGTACCTTCACAGCGCTGCCATCATCCAGACTGATAGTAACCGCATCCTGTGGAATAAATTTCGGTTCAGTCGTCATAATAGTCTTTCCTTTGCCTGATTGCGGCAGTTCATCGACTGCACGCTTTTTAGCATACTCATTGTCCATCTTTGGGATTACACAAAGCTCCATGAAATGCTTTATAAATGTGGACTTGCCTGTGCGCACAGGACCGACGACACCTATGTAAATCTCGCCGTTTGTGCGGCATCTGATATCTTTATATAAATCAAACTCTTTACTGTCCATAGTACTGCCCATAAAAGCTTCCTCCATACACTTTATTCTATAATCAAAGTGTATTCACCTGCTCTTTGAATTATTACACATAAAAAGGCCACAGGCTTCAAAACAGATAACCTGTGGTCTTTTGTAATAATATATAGTATTTTAAACCAAACTACTTAGCAGCCTTTTTCTCACATCCTGCTGTCTTGCTTGTAGAAGTATCAGCTGTTTCTTTAGCATCTGATTTGTCAGAAGCCTCCTCAGGCTCCTCTCTCAGACGTGCATACATCTGCATACACTTGTGGAGCTTCTTTGCAAGCTTATTGTCTATCTGCTCAGGAGTAGCTCTCCACTGCCAGTTGCCACCGGTAGTTGAAGGAATGTTGATACGGGCCTTTGAATCAAGTCCAAGCAGATCCTGCATAGGAACAATAGCCATATCGGCAACTGATGACCATGCCGCACGCATCATGCCCCAGTTGTAGCCCTCCTCCTTTGTGAGGTTTAAGTAATCCTTTGCAAACCTTACGCAATCCTTTGGAGCTGTCTTCATCCAGCCCATAACTGTGTCATTGTCATGGGTACCTGTGTATACAACACAGTGCTGCGGATAGTTATGTGGCAGATAATCGCTATCTTCTCTTGAATCGAAGGCAAACTGGATAACCTTCATGCCAGGGAAGCCTGAATCCTTTAAAAGCTTCTTTACGGAAGGTGTGAGGAAGCCGAGGTCCTCCACGATGATAGGAAGCTTGCCAAGCTTCTTCTCAAGCACGTTGAATAAATCCATGCCAGGTCCATCTTTCCATACACCGTTCTTTGCTGTATCATCCTTTGCAGGAATAGCATAGAATGAATCAAAACCTCTGAAATGATCGATTCGTACTATATCATAAAGCTTTGCCATAGCACTGATACGCTTTGTCCACCAGCTGTAGCTGTCCTTCTTCATAACATCCCATCTGAAAAGAGGATTGCCCCAGAGCTGTCCGTCAGCTGAGAAGGCATCAGGAGGACATCCTGCCACCTCGATTGGATTTAAGTCTTTATCGAGATAGAACTGTGTAGGATTAGCCCATACATCTGCTGAATCCATGGCAACATAAATAGGTACATCTCCGATAATTCTTATGCCCTTTTCATTAGCATATGCCTTTAAAGCAGTCCACTGCTTGAAGAAGAGATACTGGAGCATCTTGTAGAAGGCAATATCATCTGCATACTTCTCCTTTGCTTCTTCCATAGCCTCAGGTTTTCTAAACTTAAGAGCATCATCCCACTCGCTCCATGCCACTCCGCCATTGGCATCCTTTAATGCCATAAAGAGTGTGTACTCATCAAGCCACTCTGCCTCTTTACTGCAGAATGCCTCATAGTCAGCCGGTGTTTTCTTTGAAAAACGCTCATATGCCTTTCTTAAAAGAGCATATCTGTTGACATACATAATGCCATAGTCTACATACTGTGGCTTTTTGCCCCACTTATATGACTCGCACTCCTTCTTTGTCAGAAGCTTGTCCTTGCATAAAAGCTCAAGATCGATAAAATAAGGATTGCCTGCAAAGCTTGAAAATGACTGGTATGGAGAATCTCCATAGCTGGTAGGACAGATTGGAAGAATCTGCCAGTATGTCTGACCTCCCTTCTCAAGGAAATCGACAAAACGTCTTGCCTCCTTTCCCATAGTTCCAATACCATACTGTGATGGCAGTGATGAGATTGGCATTAATACACCGCTAGTTCTCATGTTATTTTTCCTCCCTTTTGTTGTATACTCATTGTTTGGCTGCGTGAGCCTGTATTTTAAAATAATATATAATATACATATGAAATCATATGATATTTTCGTTTTATTTAGTTATTATAACATCATAAAGTGCAACTTGTAAATTAAATTAGTTAATGTTAATATCAAATTAAGAAAAAGTTTAAAAGAGGTGTAACAAAATGAATGAAACAACTAGGCAATTGATTGTGCATAAGGTAAAGCATAATACGAAACGCCTTATAACATCCATTAAATGGGTAATCTTTTCTATCGTTGTCGGCATAGTCGCAGGAAGCTGCGGCACCGCATTTTATTTTGCCCTGTCGGTCGTAACCGATTTCAGAATGAAATACCCTTGGCTCATTTACTTTCTGCCAATCGGCGGACTTGCCATTGTAGGACTCTATCATCTGTGTAAAGACGATAACGACACCGGAACCAATCTGGTAATATCAGCTATCCATTCAGGCGACAAGGTGCCCTTTATAATGGCCCCGCTTATATTTGTATCCACACTTATCACTCACCTGTTCGGTGGCTCTGCCGGCCGTGAGGGTGCTGCACTGCAGATGGGAGGCAGCATCGGAAGCTCTATAGGCAGGGTATTCAGATTTGATGAAAAGGACAAGCATGTCATGATTATGTGTGGCATGAGCGCTGCATTCAGTGCACTGTTTGGCACTCCGATGGCAGCCGCTATTTTCTCCATGGAGATGATAAGCGTCGGTGTCATGTATTATATAGCACTCGTTCCATGTGTGATAAGCTCCCTCATCGCTCACGGTATCGCATCATACTTCAATGTTACAAATGAATTTTTTGCTATTGAAAACATACCGGACTTTACTATTTTAAACTCAGTAAAAATCTCTGTGCTTGCAATACTGTGCGCACTCGTAAGCATACTCTTTTGTGTGGCCCTTCACTCAGGTGAGGCGCTGTACAAAAAATATCTGCCAAACAAATATACAAGAGTATTCATTGGTGGCTGCTTTGTCATCATAGCAACTATGCTTGTAGGAAACCAGACATACAACGGCACCGGAATGAGTGTCATCCAAAGCAGTATAGACGGCTCTGTCAGACCTGAAGCATTTCTGCTAAAAATCATCTTCACCGCACTGACTCTTGGCGCAGGCTTTAAGGGCGGCGAGATTGTACCATCCTTTTTCATAGGCGCAACCTTTGGATGCCTGTTTGGCAACCTGACAGGCTTTGAGCCATCGCTGTGTACAGCTGTCGGCATGATTTCACTGTTCTGTGGTGTCACCAACTGTCCGATTACATCACTGCTCATCAGCTTTGAGCTGTTTGGCTACGACGGCATGCCGTACTTTCTTCTGGCAATTCCATTCAGCTATATGCTGTCAGGATACTTTGGCCTGTATCGCAGCCAGAAAATCGTATATTCAAAATACAAGACAAGCTATATAAATAAATCAACTCACTAACATTTGCAAACTGCAACCAGGCATGATACCCCAGGTATTATTGCCTGGTCTTTTATTGTGTAAAGAGCTTTATCTCCCGCAGAAGCTTCATCTGCGAGAACCTCCCACAAAGCGTCTGCAAGTTTAATTGTGATTTTATTTTTGCCGGCATTGTAAGCTACGAACACCTTCTCTGTATCGTTATCAATAGTATATGCTACAACGCCATCAGGCATATCATCCATGAAATGTACGGATTTCTTAATCTCATCTACTGTGTCAAGATAAAATGACTTGTGAGCCCTTCTTAGTGCTATAAGCCCCTTATAGTAGGCTTTAAGGTCCGAAAACTGCTCAGCCCTGTCATAATCTATTGCATTGACAGAGAGAGGACTGCAATAGCTGTTCTCTACAGGAGTACCATCAGCCTCACTAATCTTTGTTCTCGCAAACTCCTCTCCATGCAGGAAAAACGGAATCCCCTGCGCTGTAAAAAGGATGGCTGCTGCAAGCTTATTCATACGGATACGCATCTCTTCACTCTCATGTGAATTGGATATGATAAACCTGTCCCAGAGAGTATAGTTGTCGTGACATGACAGATAGTTAATCGACTGCATAGGCGATTTGGCCCACTTAGCACACGTAACAGCCTGCTTTAGCTCTTCACCTCTGTCTGCAGCTCCATTGACAAAGCCCAGCTCATCCATATAGAACACATGTCCCTTTACCGCATCACGTATATCATCCGAAAACATGCCGATGCCCGGTGTCCTTGGAGCATTTATTTTCATGCCACGCTCTGATTCTGGCAGAGTGCTCTCTCCACCTGTCCAGCCCTCTCCGTACATTATTATATCAGGATTTATTTTTAAGAGAGCTTTTCTGGCTTCGTTCAATGTCTCGATATCAAGTACTCCCATCAGATCAAACCTGAAGCCATCAATGTGATACTCACTCGCCCAGTAGCACAGCGAATCAATGATATATTTTCTGACCATAGGCTTCTCTGAGGCTATTTCATTGCCACAGGCTGATGCATCAGAGTACTTTGCAGCATCCAGCATGCGGTAGAAATAATTGCCCGCAGTCTTGTAAAAGCAGCTGTCATGAACATTGAATGTATGATTGTAAACCACATCCATGATTACACCAAGACCCGCCTCATGAATCGAGTGTACCATCTCCTTATACTCTCTCACTCTCACGGCTCCATTAAACGGATCTGTCGAGTAAGAGCCCTCCGGCACATTGTAATTGTACGGATCATAGCCCCAGTTATACTGCTCCTTTAAGGAATCACTCTCGTCAATGCTGGCAAAATCATACGACGGCATAAGCTGCAGATGTGTCACTCCCATATCCTTGAAGTACGAAAGAGTCTTATCCTCAGTAAATGCCTTAAACTTACCCGGATACCTGGAATGAGCAGATGCACCGGCAGACACATCCGCGACAGACACCTCAGTGATAACCATGCTCATGGGGTCTGCAAGCTTTGGCCTGTCCTCATCTGCAAATCCATCAGGATCAGTCTTTGACAGGTCAATAACCATAGACCTGTGCCCATTTACACCGCAGGCTCTTGCATACGGATCATGCGAGCTGAATGTGCCATCTGAGGTGTGAACCTCATATGTATAATAAACACCATCCAGATTCCCCTCTGCTGTAGCAGAAAAAATACTGCGAAGCTCTCCCTCTCCGCGCATCATCTCAAGCCTGCCTTTCTCGGCCGAATCATTTCCCTTATCATAAAAAATAACAAAAACACTGTCCGCAACAGGCGAAAACAGTGTAAATGTTGTCTTTTCCTTTGAATAAATCGCTCCTAATTTCATAGCACTATCCTTTTCGTTTATTTTCGTATACATTATAATAAAATTTACAATAACTGTAAATAGGGCAATTCAACCAATTTTCAAAAACTTTTTAGTCAATGTGCCATTTTTTCTTTTGCTGATGTGAAACAATCTTTATATACAAAGATTGTGGCAGAAATCTGCCACAGGTTGTAGCAAGCTTCATCCTGAGAGTAGGCACTATGACCGTTTTGTGCTTCATCATCCGGTCTATGGCATAATTGGCGCAGTATTCAGCGGAAATCCCCTTCAGCGCAAATCGCACATTCGCCACATCATTGAACTCTGTATCAACCGGTCCCGGACACAGGCACCCCACATACACATGGCTGTGGCTCTGTCGAAGCTCACATGCAACAGCCCTTGAAAGGCTCGCAACATATGCCTTAGAGGCATAATAGGCAGCCATGTACGGACCGGCAGGAATAAGCCCCGCAGAGCTTGCCACATTTAATATAAAACCTCTGTCCTTTACCCTCATCTGTCTTAAAAGCTTTTTCGTCAGGAAGTGTACAGCACGCACGTTGACATCTATCATGCCCATTTCCTTAGCTATATCAGTCTCCTCAAACAGGCCGCAATCACCGTAGCCTGCGTTGTTTATAAATATTTCTATGTCTTTTTCCTCGAGATAGTCCGAAAGTCTCTGACACTCATCAAGCTGCATCAGATCCGCGGTAAAAATATCACACTCAAGCTCCTTATGTGTGGCTTTAAGCTTATCAGAAAGAGCTGTAAGTCTCTCCCGCCTTCTGGCAACAAGAATCAGGTCATACCCCTCCTTCGCAAGTTTCTTTGCAAACTGTTCACCTATTCCTGAGCTTGCTCCTGTAATCACTGCATACATATATCATATCCCCTATTCTTCAATCATAAGCTCCCTTGCGCTTGCGTCAAGAGCTACGCTTGTGTTGTCACTCTTATACATCTCAAGCAGCAATAGCCACAGCGTGTGAATCTCGTATATGAGAATATTAGATGCCGGCACTGAGTATGGAAGCAGTGTGCTGATATCAAAGTATCTGATGCCAAGCGGCGGTAAAAAAACAAGGTTGGTTGTCTGTCTTTTATCACCGGCAGTATGAATCATCTCATATGTAATCATCACGAAATCACTGCCCTTATAGGTACACTCATATGACACGTAGCACTCATCAACAGTCCAGGTGATGCCATTCTCTGTAACTGTCGGCTTTACGGCCTCATCATTGTACTCTGTAGTCTGACAGGAAAGCTTCCACTTAATCTGCCCCTTCTTTGTTTCCTTTACCATATCGGTAAGCTCTTTAAGTAATTCATCTTCTTTTTTCATATTATACACCTGTTTTCATTATCAATGCTCATCAACTCTCACACCATGTACCACAAACCTGTATGTCTCACCGCTTGTGGAGCAGGTTGAAAGAGTCACAACCTTGTCATCCTTTGTCGGGACTATGCCTGTATCCTTCATTGATGAGGCAGCCATCCTCTGTACGAATTTACCAAATGTCTCGTCAGGCTCAAAGCCTACGGTATACTCATCACTGTCATCACTTACCGTTTCATATGAGAAAATTTGGTACCTATACTTTTTTCCATCGACAAGTATCTGGAAATATTGATGGCTGTCATAGTAATTCTCATCACGGTTATAGTACTTAAGCTTTCCAAACATCGACAGATTTTTCATATTGTGTCCATAAATGATTGTATGGCAGTCGCTGAAATCAGTCTTGTTTGAACCCTCAAGGAAGATGGAGCCTGCAGTGGCATGCTCTCTCTTAAAGGTCTTTCTGAGGTAATAGCTGTTATCCCCCGAATACATGACAGGGTAGCTGATATCCTCATTCTCAAAATAAATCCAGCCAACCACATCAGGGTTTTCGCTCCTTAGACCGGCGAAATCAATATCTATATCATCATACCACGGCGACTGTGCTTCACTGCCTTTCGTGCTGTCATCATCCTTCTTTGAATCGTCCACTGCATACTCATCCTGAAGCTTCTCATATGTCTTATCCGAAGTATTATAGTCAGAATAAATCTTAAACAGATGATAACCCGAATAAGCCACAAGAGACAGACCAATTATCAGAACTATAAATCTAATTACTTTCTTAACCATTTGTTTTCTCCATTTTTTTATCAGTCAGTACTGTAATACCGGTAAAAATAATCAACAATACAATGAATACCAATTTACCTTGCGCGGTTCCTAAAAAAGAAGCAGGATAACCAAGCACCGGGATATCAAACACAGGCACTCCGACCACATCAGACCATGCAACAGGCTGTACATCATTCACCTGATTGGCATCGCCCTTTGTAGTGTAGGTCTTTTCATCTGTATTTATTTCAACTACCCTGTGAGTCACAAGCTCGCCATTTCTGTAAAAGGTAATGGCATCACCTGTCTGTATCCCACCGGTATCCTCCTTTACATACAATAGGCTCCCCTTCATGTAAGAAGGCTCCATGCTTCCGCTTACAACTACCATCGGCTCGATACTAAACAGCTTGGGGATAAATATTACAGCAATAATTAAAACAAGAATTAATAAAATTACACTGGAAATAATATTAATAAGTCTCTTCATGAAAACACCTCTATATCAGAAACTATCATTTATCACTCACAAAGCTGCTATAGCAGCTTACCGGCTCAATGTCAAAGTGTATTGTCATATTACTATGTGCATCACATGTATGATTGAACCTATCGATAATTCGCTTCATAACATCGGAGGCTGTATCGCATGAGCACTTCGACAAAAGCACAATGTACTGTGAATCACTGTACTTTGCCGCAACATCACCCACACGAAGGCACTTCCCAAGAGCTCTCTCAAGCGTGACCATGGAATCCTTCATCCGGCTATGCTCCTTATCAGCTAAAGTGTTAAACATCGGTGCCACAGTAATCAACACAAGACTCTCCGGAACAGTGGAGCGCGCACTCTTCCTGACCTCCAGATGATAAATCTCCTTGAATACAGGATATCCGCACATGAAAACACCCTCCATGCTCTCCTCGTTGATATCCTCCTTCACCTCATCTATATTGTAGCTTGAAACACCCTTTGTGACAGATAAAAGCTCCTCATACACCTTGTTGAGCATGACAGTCTTTCTAACGCCAAGATCCTTGTCCATAATAGCCTTGGCAGTCTCATAAGTATCAAAAGCCATCTGTACCTTTTTGGTACGCATGCGTGCCATAATAAGATATGAGTATATCTGCTCATCCGAGCGCTCATATACAATCGCCCTGATGCACAGCTGCTCAAGCTTCTCATAGCAGCCTGTATCAATATACAGCTTTGCCAGAGCCTTTACTGTATTCACGTATCTTGAATGGTAAAATGCATTGAGCGTCATAAACCAGTGTGTATCTGTCCTAAGAGGCAGGAAATCACCATGATAAAGAGCTATGGCCTTCTCATAGCTTTCAATAGCGGTCTCCTTGCTCCTGCAAAATGCCATCTCCGCCTCATTTATATATCTGTCAAACTCTTCGACATCAATGGTTACTTCCACATCATCATTCCATTTGTACAAGCCGCCTCTAACAGAGACTATGCACTCCTCGTCAAAGGAGGCATCTCTTAGAGCCTTTCTGAGCCTGTATGCCAGATTCTTAAGGGCTCCTACCGGATTATCGGTTTCTTCCTCAACCTGCCATATAGCCTCTGAAATATCCTCTATACAGACACCCCTGTTTCTGTTCATCGCCAGATATACAAACAGCTTTTCAAGCTTCTCAGACCTCCATGCCCCTTCCTGGACAGAGGTTATGTCATTACCCACCGTAAAGCTGCCAAAAGTTTTTAATTTAATCATATAAATCTCCCCATTTCTGACATTAAACATTATATAGTCATAAACATATTAATCTTTTTGGAATCCCTATAAGACTCAAAAATTAAACCCAGATTAAAATTTACGCAAATCATCACTGCCGTCGTCGACAGTATTTTGTATTTTCATTATTTTAACAAAGTATGAGTAGTCATCATTTACCTTTACCTCACACCTGTCACCCACCTTGTGCCCGAATATAGCTGCACCAAGCGGTGACTCCTTGCTTATCAGATTCTTTAAGGAATTGCCCCTTACTGTTGTGACAATCTTGTATGTCTCAGTCTCATCATCATCCTCAAAATACACATCAACCGTATTGAACATACCCACCTCATCATCCTTTGACTCATCGGATATGACAACGGCAGTCTTAATCATCTTCTCAAGGTATCTGATACGGCTCTCGTTCTGGTTCTTAAACTGCTTGGCGGCCTTGTACTCGAAGTTCTCGCTCAAGTCACCCTGGGCTCTCGCCACCTTTACGTCATCAAGAGCCTTCTTTCTGACAACGAGCTTTCTGTACTCTATCTCGTCCTCCATTTTCTTTATATCATTTGCTGTCAATTCATCATGCATGTCTTAAACCCTCTTCCTGCAAAATTGCGTCAAAATGTATTTAGAGAAGCCCTGCGATACCACAAAGCAGCACAATCGCACCAAGAACTATACGGTACCATCCAAACACAATAAAGTTATGCTTCTTTATGTAGCCCATCAGGAATTTGATAACAATAAGTGAAACGACAAATGCCACAATCATGCCGATAATCAGAATAGCAGCCTCTTCCCCTGTAAAATGAAATCCAAATTTAACAAGCTTCAGAAGACTCGCACCAAACATAACCGGAATAGCAAGGAAAAATGTATACTCAGCGGCAACAGTCCTTGAAACACCAATTAAGAGAGCTCCGACAATAGTAGCGCCTGAACGTGATGTACCCGGAAAAACAGCTGCAATAAGCTGGAAAAATCCAATCATAAGCGCAGTCGTGTAGCTTATGTCGACAAGTGAATTAATCTTGGCAGACTTGCCATTATGTCTGGTCTCAATCACAATAAAAGCGATACCAAAGAGTATAAGCATGATAGCTACTGTCTGGAAATTGTAAAACAGTCTCTCGAATACATCATCAAAAAGAATTCCGATAATAGCTGCCGGAACAGTTGAAACAAGAATATGAAACCACAGCACGAAGATATCAGTCTTGACCCATGCACCGATACCTGTCTTTGCAAGAGGAGCTTTGTTATTCTTCCTGCCGAATGGCCAGATCTGGCTCCAAAACAAAACAACAACCGCCAAAATGGCTCCAAGCTGGATAACCACCTCAAACATACTGTAAAAATCGTCCGGGTTCTTTCCTATTCTAAGTGGTAAAATCTCATTCAAAAGAATCATGTGGCCGGTGCTGCTGATAGGCAGCCACTCTGTAATGCCCTCCACAATTCCAAATATAACAGACTTGATAATGTCAAAGATTTCCATAAATAAATTTCCTTCCTTTAAGATATTTTCTACAACTAATTTATTATATTATTTTTCCAATCACAAGTCCATGGAATTTAAGAAAAATTTAAATTAAATCTTTTCATATTAGAAAATTTTTTGTAAAATACTCATAGCAATTATGAAAAAGTGAAAGGACAAAGACAAAACATGAAGAAAAAAATCAGTATCATGCTTTGCATAGTACTCTTCGCCCTGACAGGCTGCACCAACTCCGGCAGCACAATACGCTTCGGAGCAGCCGACATCGGTGGAATGTACTATTCATTTGCAAATACATTTACGGAGCTTGCCAATGAACAGGGCTATGACTTTACCTGCAAGGTCCGTACCACAGCTGGCTCTAATGCCAATATAAGGCTTTTATCCGATGGCTATATAGAGATAGGCATCGCACAGGCAGACCTGATAGCCGACGCCTACAAGACAAATGAAGATTTAAGGGCTATAGCAGGGCTTTACACCGAGACCTGTCAGCTTGTGGTCCGCGCTGATTCAGACATACAGACTCTTGACGACCTGTCAGGACACACTGTAAGCATCGGAGCAGAGGAATCCGGTACCGAGCGAAATGCCACACAGATTCTTGAGTTCGCCGGTATGCCATCATCCCTTGTTGCCACCAAAAACCTGGACTATATCGAGGCCACAAAAGAGCTAAAAGCCGGTGATATAGATGCCTTCTTCTGCACTGCCGGACTCACCACCACTGTCATAGATGAGCTCTCAAAGGAATGCGACATAAGGCTTATCCCGCTGACAGACACTGTGATAAGCAAGATGCTTGAAAGCAGCTCTGCCTACACAAGCGAGGTCATACCTGCCGGCACATACACAGGCCAGACCACAGATATAAGCACTATAGGTGTAAAATCAGTGCTTATCACAAAGTCTGATGTATCCGATGATACAATTGAGCAGCTTACATCGCTCCTGTTTGAAAAAGAAAATGAGCTCTCCTACTCCAACTCTCTTAAGCTTGAGCTGACATATGACTTTGCAACAGACGGTATACCTATTCCATTCCACAATGGAGCGAAAAGGTATTATGAAGCCTGCGGATATAGCACAAATTAATTCGCGAATTAATTTTCGGCCTATTACGTAATGTTCTAAAATATAAAAGAAAATAACAAGAATATAATCAATTAAAATTGAAAGGTAACACATGAAAATACAACTTGACATGTACCAGACACTGGCCGTTGCCGTGCTTGTACTACTACTTGGAAACTATTTAAAAAAGAAAATATATTTCCTTCAGAAATTCTGTATTCCGGCGCCTGTCATAGGCGGACTGATTTTTGCCATCATGACATGCATATGCTATGTCACAGGAATCGCAGAATTTTCCTTTGATGACACACTGCGCGAAGTCTGCATGGTATTCTTCTTTACATCTGTAGGCTTTCAGGCAAATCTCAAGGTGTTAAAAAGCGGAGGCAAATCGCTCATCGTATTCCTGGGACTGGTTATAGTGCTTATAATATTACAAAACTTAACCGCCGTGGGGCTTGCAAAGCTCTTAAACCTGAATCCTCTAATCGGCATGTGCACCGGCTCTATCCCTATGGTAGGCGGACACGGCACCGCAGGAGCCTTTGGCCCGGTGCTTGAGGACTTGAACATAAAGGGCGCGACGACCATCTGTACTGCAGCAGCTACCTTCGGTCTCATCTTTGGAAGCCTGATAGGCGGACCTCTTGGAAAAAGACTGATTGAAAAGCATAGCCTGCTTAATACAGCAGCAAACGAGGATGACAGCCTGCTGGTGGAGGATGAGAAAAAGCATGAGCGCCACACTAATATGTATGCTGATGCCGTATTCCAGCTCATCCTGGCAATAGGTGTCGGAACCATCTTTACAATGCTGCTCACAAAGACAGGGCTCACCTTCCCGATATATATAGGAGCGATGCTCGCAGCCGCACTCATGCGAAACATATGTGAGTACACAGGAATCGCCACCATCCATATGGGAGAGATAAATGACCTGGGAGGTATAAGCCTCTCTCTATTCCTAGGCATGGCAATGATTACACTAAGGCTCTGGGAGCTTGCATCACTCGCTCTCCCGCTCTTCATACTGCTTGCAGCACAGGTGCTTCTCATAATCATATTCACGTATGTTATCGAGTTCAACATCATGGGGCGCGACTACGATGCAGCCATACTTGTATCAGGCACCTGCGGCTTCGGAACCGGAGCCACACCAAACGCCATGGCAAATATGCAGGCTGTCTGCGACCAATACGTGCCATCCATTAAGGCATATCTGCTCATACCGCTAGTAGGAAGCCTGTTTGCCGACTTTTTGAACAGCCTTGTAATCACATTCTTTATAAACCTAATGTAAAACAACCGGAGAAAAATATGTTTGAAAAACTTAGAAAAATATTTAAAAGCAGAGAAGAAAAAGAAAAACATAATTACGATTTAACTTTTGACAACGTGGCAATCCCAGAGGTGCACGTAAAAAGCACCGAAAGTCACGAGGACACTGATAAAGAAAATGCACCTATCAGCTATGACAATGTTGCCATACCTGAGGTGCATATCAGAAACAGAAAAAATAAATAAAACTGATAAACTAAACCGTTTATTTGAACTATTTTGATACAGGCTGGTTAATTCCAGCCTTTTTCATTGCAATCTCAAATTCTTGAATGCTGATTCCAAGCTCCTTAGCGGCAACATCAGGCTTTAGATTACCGCTATTCACCAATGAAAACAGTGTCAAGGCTCTGCCTTCTTCTCTCCCCTCTTGCCTGCCTTCTTCTCTAATTCCGTTAACAAATGCCTGTTCATCATACTCTGTTATACACACATCTATCACCTCTGCTCTGTGCTTAGTGAGAAACTCACTTAAAATGTTATTGTTTATGCAATAAGTTACAGCTTTATCAACTGCCTGCTCCACTTCCATGCCATTAGACCGGTTCTTACGTATCTCCTCAATAAGCAGCATATATTCCTGCAATGGTCTGCAATTATTTAAAAGCTCATCGTTCATGCCATGATTAATGTTTACCATGTTGGCGGTCCACTCAAAATCTCCGCTTGTATCCTCATGAATAAACGCATCTGACAGCTTAAGCTTCATAAATGCCGGCTGCTTCGATGTACCATTATACAACACCGTATATCTCGGTGTGGGAAGCTTTACCATCGTCGAACCATAGATATTATAGGAATGCTCGACAATGTAGCGGTCATACATTTTGCTGAAATACATCAAGCCCCTAAGCGGCATATTTGGATTGTAGGAGCTTTGCTGCTCCCATAGATGTAAATAACTATCCAGAAGAATCGATACATCATTTTTCATCTCGATATAAATCACGCTATCAATTGTGTAAAGCTTGATATCATTTACATCCGTATGCGCTGTATTGCATAAAGCGTTATACAAAGATAATATGTTCTCCTTGTATTCTTCATTTCCAAATAAAAGACAGAACAATCTATCCTTATATTTTTTATTTAATTTCATTTATAGTACTCCTTTTGATAATTACAGTCTTAATATCTAAGGAGAAATCGATGTCAACTTTATTATACTATTTACAGCTATAAATTGGCAAGTATAAATATTATCTCATGTATGGATTGTATGGATAAATATAACAACAAAAGGAACCCGAAGGTTCCTTTTGCAAAGTAAATCATATAGTTGTTGTAATTACTGAAGGAGTGAGAGTACACCCTGGTTAGACTGATTAGCCTGTGCAAGCATAGACTGTCCAGCCTGAGCAAGAATGTTATTCTTGCTGTAGTTAACCATCTCTTCAGCCATATCTGTATCACGGATACGAGACTCTGCTGATGTAGTATTCTCAACTACGTTGTCAAGGTTGTTGATTGTATGCTCAAGACGGTTCTGAACAGCACCAAGTGCTGAACGCTGTGAAGAAACAGTTGAGATAGCATCTGCAATTGCATCGATTGCGTATGTTGCATCCTGCTCTGTATCAGCCTTGATACCCTTTACTCCAAGTCCTGCTGAGCTCATTGAGTCAATATTGACTGTAATTTTGTTTGTCATATCGGCATCAGCACCTACGTGAAGATTAAAACTTAAAGCATCATTATACGATACCGTTCCCTTAGTAAGTGTAAATTTGTTTGTTGCACCATTTAGAGTTTGATTGTCTGTAGTACTTGCTACATTATCTGTACCAATGCTACTTGCTTTTACAATTTCAGCTGTTTCTAACATGTAAGCTTTAGCTGCGGTGATAACGCTAGAATCTTTATCATCTACACCATCTGTTACATTTCCCATTGTTGTGACTGATTTTCCACCAGCTGTTATAGTAGAGTTCTTTGCATTTTTTATTGCATCAAGATCAGCATAGTCTGGTGTTGCGTCCTTTTTAGCAGCCGTAGGCTGTGTTGCATAAAATCCAGCATTATCAAGTACTGTTTTTCCATCAGATGCCTTGTCATAATAAGTGTATTCTGTTCCATTAATTGTAACTTTATCACCAGCGGCACCAGTAATACCTGCATCTGTTAAAAGAGTATTTACATCGTCAGCTGTACCACCAATTGTATAGTTCTTTCCTGCAATGCTAATCTTATCACCAGCCTTGAGCTCTTTTAATGTAACAGCTACAGTATCTCCCTTGTCTGAAAGATCTACTCCAGTAAGTCCGGCATCATGTGCATTTATATTATGAGCTTTCTCTGTCCCATCTCCCTTTAAAAGATATGTCTCGTTAAATTTTGTTGTCTCTGATACACGATCAATCTCTGTTGTAAGCTGGTCTATCTCGTCCTGGATTGCTTTACGGTCTGTGTTAGAGTTTGTTCCGTTTGCAGACTGTGTTGCAAGCTCGTTCATACGCTGGAGCATTGAGTGAACCTCTGTGAGGGCACCTTCTGCTGTCTGTACTGCTGAAACACCATCCTCTGCATTTGTTGAAGCTCTGTCAAGTCCCTTGATCTGCTTTCTCATCTTCTCAGAAATTGTAAGTCCAGCTGCATCATCTGCTGCACGGTTGATTCTGTAACCTGATGAAAGCTTCTCTGTGCTCTTTGACTGTGCGCTTGTTGTTACGTTAAGCATTCTGTTGGCATTTGCTGCCTGCATGTTGTGTTGTACTACCATAATATGTACCTCCATGTATTGTTATTTTGTTCCGGATAAAATCCATTTTATCCGGCATTTTATGAAATTTTCACTATGAGCATGTGCCTAGGTTCACATGTCCACGTATGGTGAAACACAATGGATAATGTGTTTCATTCCGTTTACACCATATATTTCGGCACAGATTTAAAATGCTTAACCCCTTTTTAGAAATTTTGTACTATTTTTTTAAAATTTATTTCTGATTTCTTCTAAAACCAAGTGAAAATGCAGTGTTTTCGGGCATTCAGCATTTGTTAAAGATTTTTAATATCGCCTAATCTATCTAAATTGCAATTCATTTTTGTCGTAATATGGAACAAAACCCATAGTATTTTACACAAAGGAGATTGCAATGAATAAATCACAACCCATTAAAAACAAAGAGAAGCTCGATAGATTCAAAAACTTCTATATTGAGGAAGAATATAATCCCAGAAACTATATGTTTATATCATTAGGGCTAAATACTGCTCTTCGGGTGTCGGATTTGCTGAAATTCACATGGAATGATGTCTACAATTTTGATAATGGCTGTTTTCGTACTCATGTTAAATTGACCGAGCAAAAAACCACCAAGCAATCTGTTATTTTTATGAATTCAAGGATAATCAATTCTCTGAGCTGGTACAAATCAAAGGCACTAATCAAATTTTTACCTGACACATTTTTGTTCTCAAATGCTGATAATCAGCATATATCACGCTCGACAGCATATCGAATTGTGCATAATGCGGCTGTTTCCTGTGATATCGAGGGTGTAATCAGTCCGCACTCGCTGCGCAAAACCTTTGGCTACTATGCATGGAAGCAAGGCACATCACCGGTTCTTTTAATGGACATATATCAGCACTCGTCATTTGAAATTACAAAACGATATCTGGGAATTGAGCAGGATGAACGCGATTCTGTGTTTAGGGACGTTATTATCTAATTGATGAAACACATTATCCATTGTGTTTCACCATACGTGGACATGTGAACCTAGGCACATGCTCATAGTGAAAATTTCATAAAATGCCGGATAAAATGGATTTTATCCGGAACAAAATAACAATACATGGAGGTACATATTATGGTAGTACAACACAACATGCAGGCAGCAAATGCCAACAGAATGCTTAATGTAACAACAAGCGCACAGTCAAAGAGCACAGAGAAGCTTTCATCTGGTTATAAGATTAACCGTGCAGCTGATGATGCAGCTGGACTTTCTATTTCAGAGAAGATGAGAAAACAGATCAAAGGACTTGATAGAGCTTCAACAAATGCTCAGGATGGTGTTTCTGCAGTACAGACAGCCGAGGGTGCTCTTACAGAGGTTCACTCAATGCTCCAGCGTATGAATGAACTTGCAGTTCAGTCAGCTAACGGTACAAACTCAGAAACAGACAGAAAAGCTATTCAGGACGAGGTTGACAAGCTCTCAACAGAAATAGATCGTGTTTCTGAAACAACAAAGTTCAATGAGACATATTTGTTAAAGGGAGATACTACAGGAACTCATACAGCAAACTTTATCAGTCCTAAGTATGCAATCAAAGATGGTGCTACATTGTTTAACGAAAAAGGAACCGCGCTTGATGCAGCTTCACTAAAAACAACATTAGCAGAAGGTGGAAAGGTATATAAAGACGCTAAGCAAACTGCTCTAGCAGCAAAAGGAACTGACTATGAATATGTTTCAAAATTCTATGATGCAAAAGGAAATGAGATTTCTGCTGATGATGCTGTAGCTGGTGGTGCAGAAGTATATGCTGATAAAAATAAGGCTTTTAAGATTTCAGATAATGGTACTGATTTGGCAACAAACAACTATGTTAAAACAGCAACCGTAAATAACGATTTAATCTTTAATCTTCACGTAGGCGCAGATTCAGAGGCAAATAATAAAATTGCAGTCAAGATCGAGCAGATGAGTGCAGCAGGTATCGGTATTGAAGGATTAAAAGTTGATACTGAAGATGATGCTACTGCATCAATTGACACAATTGCAAATGCAATCCAAAAAGTATCTTCACAGCGTTCAGCTCTTGGTGCTGTTCAGAACAGACTTGAGCACACAATCAACAACCTCGACAACGTATCTGAGAATACCACATCAGCTGAGTCTCGTATCCGTGATACAGATATGGCTAAAGAGATGGTTAACTACAGCAAGAACAACATTCTTGCTCAGGCAGGTCAGTCTATGCTTGCACAGGCTAATCAGTCTAACCAGGGTGTTCTCTCACTCTTACAGTAATCATCCACACTTACATGTTGTACAATACAAAAAGAGCTCTTGCAAAGAGCTCTTTTTATATTGCCTTATAACACTTCAATTATTGAATCACTCCATATCCCTTTTTCGCTTTCACAAAGCGTCTATCCTTCACCGCCAGTATAATCACAAAAATTACATCAAGTGTAAAAAAGAACTGGAATATGCCTGCAAATACAGACAGCACCTTTCCCTGTACTCCCTCGCCGCATGCCCTTACAATATAGGCAATTGAAAAAGGTGCTGCTCCTAACAGCCCAAGCCAGCCAATAACTGATAGCACAATCGCAACGGTCGGACCTACAAATATCATGATAACAACCGGTGTAAGCATTAAGAGAAGTGCCACTATGATGCAAAACCCACCTACTACATAAAACGGTATTAACGCATATTTTATAATCCTTGTGCAAATGAGAAGCTGTACTCTGCTTATTCTTTTCCCAAGGATGAGCACCACAGCCAGATTAATCAGTCCCAAAACAATCGGCATGACCATTATCCAGCCTGCATCAAAGCTGTCTGTTGATTCCTGCATATTGCATATTATCCAAAATAAAACCGGCATCATGTACATGCCCAGCACATATATAACAGGAACTATGTAAACAGCTCGTGATACTTTATTTGATTCATTCATTAATAAATATCCTCCCTTTTGTAAACATTCATCTTCTAATACAAGCTCCCTGATTATTGTACTTTATTCTGCCTTCTCAACAGATATTATCTTTCCCTCAAACGGATCTACCTCTGAAATAGTACCTGTATACTTAACAGTCACCTTGTCTCCACTTGCAACACCCTCAAGTCCGTCAGGCTTCTCATCGAAGGTAAAGCTGTATGGTGTATCCTTATCATCAGTCACTACAAACATGAAGTCCTTTATGTCATCGATTGTTCCTGTAAGCTCCTTCTCTTCCTGTGAGCCCTTATCATCTTCATCCTTGGTATCAGCCTGCTTTGCACTTTCGGTGCCTGCTGCCTTATCCTGCTTTGTATCGCTCTGTCCGCAGCCTGCAAATAAGCCTGCGCAAAGCATAGCTCCTATTACAATTGTAATCAGTTTTTTCTTCATTATGATATACCTCTTTCTTTATTTATAAGCACTACTATGAGTACGTTTTCTAAAGAGTACTCTCCTATCAGCTTAAAGTAAATAGAATACATAAAATATTAAAAAAATCTTACGAATTACTGCTTTTTTGAGCCTCTTGCGAGCCTTGCAGGATACCATTTTTCAAACCATCCGGTAAATATGCCCATCAATACAGGCATCAGATTGTTTACGACAATAAGTGCAGCTCCAACACCTGCCTTTTTCAGCAGAAATGTCCACACTGCTGTCAACACGTATAATACTCCCCATGCCGCCGCAAGTATATAATTCGTCTTCATAAAGAGAGGATTTTTATGTGCGGCTTCACCGCCATAATTGTATTTCACATATGTTGCGCATAAAGGCTCCTTTGTCAGGCATGAAACCAGCCAGAACAGCCCAAACACCAGATATCCGATATCTGTTGATATGTCACCTGCTCCTGTCAGGCTTGCAATCGCAGAAAGTATAGCAACAGCAACAATTGAGAGCTGATCCCATATTACAAATTTATGTTTTCTCATAATAAAAGGTATAGCGGATGCCACCAAAAGAGCAATCACAGAACCCTTTTCAGTATTGACAGAAACTGCTATCCAAAACGTAATCCATGGTATGAGCATTGTCATCATGGATGGATTTTTCTGTAACTCCACACCTTGTGATGTTTTTTCTGCCTCTTTGACTGCCGATGTACTTCCAAAAAATTTATCCCAGTTTACCATCAAGGAAAAATCACCTGTCACCGTATACATCTGCTTTCCCAATGCCTCTGCGCCACCTATCTCGCCTCGGGAAATAGCCGACCATACTGTAAAAGGCGTATCTATGCGGGTAGTCGGAGTAAGGCTTTGATCTGTAAGCACCTCACTACCTTTATCATCAAGCTTTATCTGATATGTATGCTTCAAATCGGTATAGCATATCTCAAGCACGCGTTCCTTTCCATCATAGGCATCCTTATTGTATAATGCTGCCATCTGTCTGGTGAAAACAAGGTCATCAGCTTCCTTTTCTCCTGTTGTCCTGCTGATTCCCCAGCTGGCATCCGCCATCCTTTCAAATACATCCCTTGGATATAAAAGAGTATGGAGCGCCGCTTCTGTTTTTTCAGATATTTTTCCTGTGATGGCATATTCTGCCCCGGCACTTTTTACCGTAGCCAGATATTCGTCAGTCCTCTTTGACAGCTCTTTTACACGAAACAGCTCACCCTGACCACAAAATATGGTTGTATAATGCCCTTTTCCAAGGAAATGGTCAAACATCCGAAGTACACTGTCATAATTTCCCTCTGCAGAATAAAAGCCACAGGTAGAGATTAGCACATGCCTTTTGCCTTCCATGTCATATCTGCAATCATGGCTGCCGCTTCCGTATTCGTCATCCTTTGTACTCATAAACGGCAGGCTCATGGGAAGCTGCCTGTCAATCACGTTCTTTAGTATTCCCGGCACACTAAAATAGTACAGAGGAAACGACCACACAACAATATCCGCTTCAAGCATTTTCCCTATAACAGTCTGCATATCGTCATTTATGCAGCACACCCCCGGTGTCTTCTGCCAGCATGCAAAGCAGCCCTTACACGCTCTTACATTCATTGAGACTACATGCATTTCATCAATGGATATAGCTTCATTTTTGCTCTTATATCCTTCTTTGAAGCCTTCTATAAAGCTGTTTGCAAGCCTTAACGAATTGCTTCGTTTGCCTTTTGGACTTCCGTTAATCAGAAGTATGTTCATGCTTTAAGCCCTCCTGTAAGTATATAGTTAATTTTAGTATATCGGATTGACAGGCAAAAAACAATTAAAGTTTAGACTTAGAAACAATACCATAATTATACATTCAAAATACATTCAAATTCTTAAGCATGCCTTGTAATTATAGTACTATGATAGTAAAATAGAGTTATATTATTTCAAATCAGGAGAATTCATATGGGTTACGATGAAAAAATTTTTAAAGCAAAGGCGAATATCAAGGCCCGCAGATTATGGCTTGTTTTTGCTATATTGCTGACCGCAAATTATGGTACCGACACAGCAAATGGCGCTTATTCTGTCAGTAATTATATCATTTTTGTTATTTTATGCTGGCTGCCTTTCGTGTGTGGTGACATACTTCTAAAAAAGAAAGGGAAGGATAATGATCATTACAGGCTTGCATTCGTCATCGGATATGGTATTTTTTACGTATTTCTTTTGTGTACGACAACCTCACCGATTGCATTCACCTACATTCTTCCGATAATCAGCCTTATTGTAATATTTAAAGATGAGAAATTCATGATTTACTGCGCCGTTGCAAATATGCTAAGCCTTATAGCAAGTATTGCATTTCACATATTTGTGCTGGGTCAGAACACTGCTATAGATCATAAAAACTTTCAGCTTCAGATAGCATGTCTTTTGCTTTGTTACATAGGCTATATCATGTCGGTGCGTCACCTGACTGAGTCCGATGCTGCACTCACCGAGAGCATAAAGTCTGATTTGAATCGCGTTGTCACGACAGTTGAGCAGGTTAAAACCGCTTGCAACACTATAATGGACGGTATAACCGTGGTCCGTGAGCTTGCTTCTGAAAACAAGCATGGCTCAGATGTTGTCGTTGATGGAATGAATAAGCTTACCGGAAATAACAAGCAGCTTCAGTCCCACACTGCTTCTTCCCAGGAAATGACTACCGATATAAGCTCACAGGTTGAGAATGTTGCAGCCATGATAAACGATATGGTTTCCCTGACAGCCGAATCAGGCAAGCATGCCAAGGTCAGCTCTGAGGACCTTGAAGGTCTTGCCCAGACAGCAAAAACCATGTCAGAGCTTTCTACAGAGGTTGAAAACATCCTGACTACATTCAGAGATGAATTTGAGATGGTTAAAAATGAAACCGGAACAATTGATAATATTTCAAACCAGACAAATCTCCTCGCTCTTAACGCTTCTATCGAGGCTGCGCGTGCAGGCGAAGCAGGTAAGGGCTTTGCTGTTGTTGCCGAACAAATCCGCACTCTAAGCACTGAGACGAGAAATTCATCCGGTCAGATCAGTGAGGCTCTCTCACGGCTTGACGAGATTTCCGGAAAGATGACCTCATCAATTGAAGAAACGCTCCATCTCATCCAGCTCACTCTTGAGAAGGTAATGCAGACCGGTGAAAATGTAGAGAAGATTACAAAGGATTCCCATAAGCTTGGAAGCCATATCCGTGAAATCGACACCGCAATGCAGGAGGTTGAAGCATCTAACCAGCAGCTTGTCGACAATATGGAAAAGGTATCTGACATCGTAGAAACCATGACCTCATGTATCGGTGCTTCTGATGCGATAAGCCGCAAGATGCTCAGTAAATATGATGAAAGTGCAACAAATATCAATAATATCGAGACTGTTATCCAATCTCTCATGCACGAGCTCGGAGTCGGTGGATTTATGGGACTTGATGATATCCGCCCGGGTATGAAGGCCAAAGTGATCCTGACAGATGTACAGACCGGCAACGAGTTCCATTGCGAAGTAAAGGCTGTTGGCGAAAACAGTCTTAAGCTTGTATCAGGCGGCTTATCTGTAGACTCATCCAGACCTTGCAATCTGTATGTTACAGTTGGCAATGTAATGTACTGCTGGAAGGATCTCACAATCACAGATGACCTTGTGATAACAGTCAATACACAGCCTGAAATCTTGAACCGTAGGAAATACCCTCGCATGGATTTATCAAACAATTGCACTATCAAGCTTAAAGGAACAGACACCACATTCAAAGGAACTCTTGACAATATAAGTGCAAACGGCTTTGCATTTTTGACAAAGGATCCTTATTTCGTGGATCATAAAGGAGCGAAGGTCACTATCTCGATAGAGGACTTTGCGCTTGCTGACCACTCAGTATTGGAGGGATATGTAATCCGCTGCTCAAATAATGAGGGAACATATATCGTCGGCTGCCAGATGCCTGAGGATAATTATTATATCCAGACATATGTCAATGAACAGCTTCGTGCTCACTCATAAAAATAAAAGCTATGAAAGCCTTTAACCGGGCTCTCATAGCTTTTTTTATTGATAATCTTCTATATCCTATTATCTTCTATCTATTATCTTTATCTTCTATCTGCATGATGTTTTTCCTCTCTGGACTCTCATATATACATTGTAGCTGTGAATGCTGAATATTATGATACCTAGCAATGCACAGGTTATCACAATTGTACGGATGTTCTTCGTTTTTATAATCATAAATGTGTTCTCCATACCTTAGTACCTACATCGTATCTGTGCTTCGTTCTCTCTATTCATATCACATATACTTGTATTTCTAGTACTAATTATGCAACATATAATGCCTAAAATCTATACTCTTGGCGCGAAATGTAGTTTTTATGGTGTGAAATGCAGATTGCAATAAAAAACAAGGGAAAGTACTAAATACTTTCCCTTGCATAAATTATATATAGACTTTTAAATTAGAACCTTTGTCTATTTTGCCTGCTCTGCGATAGCAGCCTGTGCTGCAGCAAGACGAGCGATTGGTACACGGAATGGTGAACATGAAACATAGTCAAGTCCAATCTTGTGGCAGAACTCAACTGATGAAGGATCTCCACCGTGCTCTCCACAGATACCAACGTGAAGGTTAGGATTAACTGGCTTTCCAAGCTTAATAGCTGTCTCCATTAATTTACCAACACCTGTCTGGTCAAGCTTAGCAAATGGATCGTTCTCGAAGATCTTGTTGTCATAGTAAGCGTTAAGGAACTTACCTGCATCATCACGAGAGAATCCGAATGTCATCTGTGTAAGGTCGTTTGTACCGAAGCAGAAGAAATCAGCCTCTGTAGCGATCTCATCAGCTGTAAGAGCAGCTCTTGGGATCTCGATCATTGTACCTACATGGTACTTGATGTCAGCATTTGCAGCAGCGATCTCAGCGTCAGCTGTCTCAACTACAATCTTCTTAACGAACTTAAGCTCTTTGATCTCACATACTAATGGGATCATGATCTCAGGCTCGATATCCCAGTCTGGATGAGCTTTCTTTACATTGATAGCTGCACGGATAACAGCCTTTGTCTGCATCTTAGCAATCTCAGGATATGTAACTGCAAGACGGCATCCTCTGTGACCCATCATTGGGTTGAACTCATGGAGTGACTCACAGATAGCTTTGATTTCCTCTACTGACTTATTCTTAGCCTTTGCAAGCTTCTCGATGTCAGCCTCCTCTGTAGGAACGAACTCATGAAGAGGTGGATCAAGGAAACGGATTGTTACTGGGCATCCCTCAAGAGCCTCGTATAATTTCTCGAAATCTCCCTGCTGATATGGAAGAATCTTGTTAAGAGCTGTCTCTCTCTCCTCTACTGTATCAGAGCAAATCATCTCACGGAATGCAGCGATTCTCTCTGGATCGAAGAACATATGCTCTGTACGGCAAAGTCCGATTCCCTCTGCACCAAGCTCACGAGCCTTCTTAGCATCTGCAGGAGTATCTGCATTTGTACGAACCTTAAGTCTTCTGAACTCATCAGCCCATGCCATAACACGTCCGAACTCACCAGCGATTGAAGCATCAACTGTTGGGATGATTCCAGCGTAGATGTTACCTGTTGTACCATCGATAGAAATCTCAGATCCCTCTGTGAATGTCTGTCCTGCAAGTGTGAACTTCTTGTTCTCCTCGTCCATATTGATATCACCACAACCAGATACACAGCATGTTCCCATACCACGTGCAACTACGGCTGCGTGAGATGTCATACCACCACGAACTGTAAGGATACCCTGAGCAGCCTTCATTCCTGTGATGTCCTCTGGAGATGTCTCAAGACGTACAAGTACGACTTTCTCTCCTCTTTCAGCCCATGCCTCAGCATCATCAGCTGTGAATACAACCTTACCACAAGCAGCTCCTGGAGATGCTCCAAGACCCTTTCCAAGTGGAGTTGCAGCTTTAAGTGCAGCAGCATCGAACTGTGGATGTAATAATGTATCAAGGTTACGAGGATCGATCATTGCAACAGCCTCAGCTGGTGTCTTATGTCCCTCATCTACTAAATCGCAAGCGATCTTAAGAGCAGCTGGAGCTGTTCTCTTACCATTACGGCACTGAAGCATATAGAGCTTCTTGTTCTCAACTGTGAACTCCATATCCTGCATATCATGGTAGTGATTCTCAAGAGTCTCACAAACCTTAAGGAACTCAGCGTATGCCTCTGGGAACTCCTGCTCCATCTGAGCGATTGGCATTGGAGTACGAACACCGGCAACAACATCCTCACCCTGTGCATTGATAAGGAACTCACCCATAAGCTTGTTCTCACCAGTTGCAGGATCACGTGTGAATGCAACACCTGTACCTGACTCGTTATTTAAGTTACCGAATACCATAGGCATTACGTTAACAGCTGTTCCCCATGAATAAGGGATATCGTTATCTCTTCTATAAACATTTGCACGTGGGTTGTCCCATGAACGGAATACAGCCTCGATAGCAAGCTTTAACTGCTCTACAGGATCTGAAGGGAAATCTGATCCTAACTGATTCTTGTACTCAGCCTTGAACTGCTCTGCTAACTCTTTGAGGTCAGCTGCTGTAAGGTCTACGTCAAATTTAACACCTCTGTCCTCTTTCATCTTGTCGATGAGCTGCTCGAAGTACTTCTTTCCTACTTCCATAACAACGTCTGAGAACATCTGAATGAAACGTCTGTATGAATCATATACGAAACGCTCGAATGCTGGATCTGGGTTACCAGCGATCATAGCTGCAACAACATCATCATTAAGACCAAGGTTAAGGATTGTATCCATCATACCTGGCATTGAAGCTCTGGCACCTGAACGAACAGATACGAGAAGAGGATTCTTAAGGTCACCGAATTTCTTTCCGTTAACCTCTTCCATCCATTTTACACCTTCCATAGTCTGAGCCATAATCTCATCATTGATCTTACGTCCATCCTCGTAGTACTGTGTACAAGCCTCTGTAGTGATTGTGAAACCCTGTGGTACAGGAAGTCCAATCTCTGTCATCTCAGCGAGGTTAGCACCCTTACCACCGAGAAGATTACGCATGGTCATGTTACCCTCTTTGAAGGTATATACCCACTTGTTTGCCATTTTGCAATTCCTCCTAAACTTTATTTCTGGTATGGTAAAAAAACCATCCATATACTTGATTAATGTGTGCCCTTATACAAGCGCACACATTAATAATACCATAATTTCAGCAAATATCAACTAATTTTTGCTATCTGATTTCTTTATCTGAAGATTTATTTTGTACATTATTCTTTTTTACTTTATTTGTCCTTAATTTCTTACCAATTATAAAGAACATAAGTGCAAGAATTGCAACTACACCAAGAGCTCCAACCGTGATCGGAACTACCATTCCACTCTCACTTATGAGCTTACCAAGCGGTACCTTATCAGGCTCAATCTGATGTGTATTATCACTGTTAGCTGCCTGAGGTGTCTGCTGATCTTCAATAGTTGTATTTGGCTGTGCCTCTGGGGCTGCCTCGCCATCCTGAGGATTATTCTGACCATCAGGAACTACAACATCGGCAGCACCGTTTGCTCCACCTGCGGCACCATTTGCTCCTGCTCCATTAGCTCCGCCTGCAGCTCCATTTGCTCCTGCTCCATTAGCTCCGCCTGCAGCTCCATTTGCTCCTGCAGCATTGGCTCCGCCTGCAGCTCCGTTTACTCCTGCAGCATTGGCTCCACCTGTTCCGCCTGCAGCTCCGTTTGCTCCTGCTCCATTGTCACCACCATTTCCATTATTGGCCATATTAGTGGCAGCACGATTATAAACAAAATTAAATATATTTTTTGACGCATCTGAAACCAGCTTACCTGATTGGTTGTAGCTGCTTGGGATATATCCATCAATATAAAGATATGCAATTACAGGTTCATCACCTACATTACCATAATATGTTTTGCTGTCTGCAAGCTTATTTCCGTTTGCATCAACATAATTAACGGTATATTCTGCTAACTCTCCCGGTATACCGTAAGCAACCACATAATCCTGATCGCCCGATACAAGGAAAGCAGACTGTGCAACTGTATTATTATCACGACCGCTTAGTCTTATGCCCTTAACATAGTATTTACTGTTTTCATTTAAAGAAACATTTCCCTGGGCATCACAACTGATAACATCACCATATTCCAGTCCATTGACAACTACCTTATCACCTTTTGATTCGATTGAAACCGATGAACTGTTACCGGATGCTTTTCTAACCTGTATACCGCCATTTATGCTGCCCTGTCCACCTGCTGAAAACGAAACAGTGTAGGTATACGAAAATGCTTTGGCATTAGTCGACTGTGAAAAAATACTGACTACCATAATCAAAGCAGCAGCGAAATATTTAAGCGACTTTTTCATTTTTCTTAGCCCCCTTCCTGTTACTCACAAATGAAGCTATAAATAGGGCAATACCTATAACAAAAACAACTATAGAAGCGGTAGACCATACGTCTCCTGTCTTTACTCTGGATGTCTTAGTTGTAAATGTTGGGTGAGTAGGAGCATTTGGTGTTGAATTATCTTCAACAGCAAAGTTCATCATGAGCTTCGCAAGTGTATCCTGATACACATTACCCTGACTCTCACCATCCAGACCAACTAAAAGCTTAACACTTCCGCTCTCACCCGGCTCTAAGGTTTTTATATTAAAATTCAAATTTTTTTGCAAAATATGCATCAAGCTCATCAATTGCGATACGCTCCTGCTCCATTGTGTCACGGTCACGTACTGTCACACAATGGTCTTCCTCTGAGTCGAAATCATATGTCACGCAGAATGGTGTTCCGATTTCATCCTGACGACGATATCTCTTTCCGATTGTTCCTCTGTCATCATACTCACAGTTGTATGTCTTTGAAAGCTGTGCAAATACCTTTTCAGCACTCTCATTGAGCTTCTTTGACAGTGGAAGCACTCCAATCTTTACAGGTGCAAGTGCTGGATGGAAATGGAATACTGTTCTTACATCCGGTTTCTCCGGTGTACCGATATCCTCTTCGTCATAAGCTGCACAAAGGAAAGCGAGTACTACACGGTCAGCACCAAGTGACGGCTCGATAACGTATGGCAGATATTTCTCATTCTTCTGGTCATCGAAGTATGTAAGATCCTGTCCTGAAACTTCCTGATGACGTCCGAGGTCATAATCTGTACGATCCGCAATGCCCCAAAGCTCGCCCCATCCGAATGGGAATAAGAACTCGATATCTGTAGTTCCCTTTGAGTAGAAGGCTAACTCTGCAGGATCATGGTCACGCAGTCTCATCTCATCCTCCTTGATTCCAAGGGAAATGAGCCAGTCACGGCAGAAGCCTCTCCAATACTTAAACCACTCAAGGTCTGTTCCCGGCTCACAGAAGAACTCAAGCTCCATCTGCTCGAACTCACGTGTTCTGAAGGTGAAGTTACCAGGTGTAATCTCGTTACGGAATGACTTACCAACCTGTCCGATACCGAACGGAATCTTTTTACGTGATGTACGCTGTACATTTTTAAAGTTTACAAAGATACCCTGTGCTGTCTCCGGACGAAGATATACTGTATTCTTAGCATCCTCTGTAACACCCTGGAAGGTCTTGAACATGAGGTTGAACTGTCTGATATCTGTGAAATTGTGCTTGCCGCATGATGGACATGGAACATTGTGCTCCTTGATGAAATCTACCATCTGCTCGTTTGTCCAGCCATCAACTGATGTCTCAAGCTCTATACCATTGTCCTGCGCAAAATCCTCGATGATTTTGTCGGCTCTGAATCGCTCGTGGCACTCCTTACAATCCATAAGCGGATCTGAGAAGCCGCCGAGATGTCCTGATGCAACCCATGTCTGAGGATTCATGAGGATGGCGCAGTCCACACCTACGTTATAAGGATTCTCCTGGATAAATTTCTTCCACCATGCTCTTTTTACGTTGTTTTTAAGCTCTACGCCCAGGTTTCCATAATCCCATGTATTTGCAAGACCTCCGTAAATTTCTGAGCCCGGATATACAAATCCTCTTGCTTTTGCTACCTGTACGATTTTGTCCATGGTCTTTTCCATAATTCTTGTTTCCTCTCTATCTTACTTATGATTTATTTGTATTCGTAACTGTTCAGTACCTTCACAGCTGTAAGCTGCAGGCGCATTAGAATCAGATGTACTGAATAGTTACTTGTATTCTTAATTATAATTAAATAACAATTCACGCCTTAATCTACTTATATATAACATATGTGATATATGACACCGGCGCCGAATTGTCCTCCTCACTGTCAAAGTCAAATGTGACCTCGTTGTCTTGCTTGACCGAGTTTAATATATCATCATCACTGACACTATCATCCGCTCCGTTTTCAGTTGCTTCCGTCGCATCGGCTTTTACTGCTTCCGTGTTCTCTGTGACACTCTCTGTCCCTGTGGTTTGTGATGCAAGCAGGCTGTACTTGTCACCAATCGCAACTGTTTTGTCATCTACAAGCTTTACTTTGTCGACAGATGCATATAATATTTTCCCTTTCACGTGCAAATTTGAGCTGCCTTCGTAAACAACGACCTTATAGCCGGTTTCATCCAGAAACTCAGATGATTCACATTTCTTTGCCTTGCCATCATCTATCGCTGCGAAATCGGTCTTGAAATCATATCCGGCTGCCAGAGCCTCCGCAATCGTCCCTGAAAAAAGCTTTGTCCCATTGAAATCAGTGTATTCATCGGTTGATGCATAGCTCATGGTAAGAGATGCCTTCTTTTTCTCGACAGTCAGCTTTTTGAGCTTGACCGAACCGTCATTCTTCTTATTGTAATCGTCTATTGACTTGTCCACATAGCTTTGTAAGTCATCCTGCTTGTATGCAGCTGTATCAAAGTCCTCGACATCTGTAGATACCACACTGCCGTTTTTTGCAACAAACACCGTGCTGTCCTTGGTATAATAATCTGTACCGCACCCGGCAAGCAAACCGCATGTCGCAATAACAGGCAACAGCATTGATAGCTTTTTATTCATAGCTGCCTCCTAAAATATAATCTATGATATTATACCCTTTTGTATATATGATTTCAAGTATCATATTTTAAAGGGCAACGACATGCATAGTATCTATTAATTATTTCATGATTTAATTTCATGCTTTAATTTATCACAGAAAAGCTGCTGATTTAAAATCATGATGCACATAGATTGAAAGATATTCCTTCATTATGCTTCTCAGCTCCTCAAGCACATCGTCTGACACTGCAAATGTGTACAGCTTCGTGATATCAGCTGAAACAATATACTGCATGGTATAAAGTGTATCGCTTAGTATATGCCTGCCCTGCACCTGCGTGCCACAGTTATCGCAAAACACCCCTCCGCGACTTGCCGAAAAGACATTAAGTCCTTCCCTTGAATGACAGTGTATACACGAAAACAGCGATGGGCCCTCGCCATTTATCGTAATAGCCTTAAGCTCAAAAACAGCCCTGACCAGCTCATTTTTATATGCCGGTGATTCAAGAGCCCTGAGTGATTGATAAAGGAGCTTTAACATATCCTTCTCGTCATTGTTCTCCTGACAAAAATATCCGCAGAACTCCAGAAAGTAAAACCCGGTGTATACTGCTTCCAAATCCTGTGTCAGCTCCCTGAAATAGTTGCTGATTGTGACCTTTGAAAGAGAATATGCGCTTTTACCCTCAAACAGCTCAAACTCACCGAACGAAAATGGATTGCTTCCTGCCATAAGCTGGCTGTTTGGACGTCTTGCGCCCCTTGCAAAGGCTGTGATTTTCCCTCGTTCCTTTGTGAGAATCGTTATTCTTTTGTCAAAATCCCCTACCGGCATGGCTGAAAGCACCATACCGGTCAACACTACACTCTGTGACATCTTAATCTTACTTTCAAAATACTATTCTTCCTCTTTGTATCCAAAGTTCTTGATAAGGAAGTCGCTGTCTCTCCAATCCTTCTTTACCTTGACCCACAGCTTCAGATTCACCTTACAGTCAAGCAGTCTTTCCATCTCATAGCGCGCATTGGTACCGATTTTTTTGAGCATACTGCCCTGCTTTCCTATAATGATTCCCTTATGGGAGTCTCGCTCGCAGACAATTGTGGCATCCATATCTATAATAGAACCACTCTTTGTCTTTCTTGTCTTCATGCGGTCAATTCCTACTGCAATGCCATGCGGCACCTCGTCATTTAGAGCATGGAGCGCTTTTTCCCTGATAATCTCAGCACAGATTGCACGCTCCGGCTGATCTGTGATGGTGTCCTCATCATAGAACTGTGGGCCATAAGGCAAATACTTAAATATAGAATTAATAACATCATCCGTATTCTGCCCTCTTAAGGCTGACGTAGGAATAATCTCTGCAAAGTCGAATACCTTGCGGTAGGTGTCTATATACTCAAGCACCTTTTCCTTTTCCACTGTATCTACCTTGTTGATAATCAATATAACAGGTGTATTAACCTTTTTAAGCTGCTCTATGATATGCTGCTCTCCCGCCCCGATAAAATTGGTCGGTTCCACAAGCCACAGCACAACATCCACCTCATTCAATGTCTTTTCCGCCACATTGACCATATACTCGCCCAGCTTGTTTTTGGCCTTGTGTATGCCCGGAGTATCAAGGAACACTATCTGTCCCTTTTCCATATCCGTGTATACTGTCTGGATGCGGTTTCTTGTGGTCTGAGGCTTGTTTGAGGTGATGGCAATTTTCTGACCGATAAGCCTGTTCATCAGTGTTGACTTGCCCACGTTTGGTCTGCCGATTATTGTAACAAAACCCGATTTGAAATTCTGTATCATTTTTCCTCCTATGTGAATCTGTATTTATAAGGATATGAGGGTCAAAAGGTATTTTGCCCCTCATTTATGATTAATCAGATTACTACATGCTACGCATTCCCGTAATCTGACTCCACCTCGAAATCCGCTAATTTGCTGCATTTGGGCAGCAAATTGCTACTTTCTCGGTGTAGTGCGGGTCACTAAGGTATACATCGAATTGCATGCAAGCATGCATCGATGATACCTTGTGACCCTTTAATCATATAAGCTTTTCAACATTCTCAAAGAGCCCTGCCGACTCTTTAATCATATTTTCATTGCCGATGACACATATACTGTCCTTCTTAAGTACTGCCTCTACAAGGTCTGCAAGCCTTCTGATATCCTCCGGCTGTGCATTTAGTATCTCATTTCTCTCCTTTTGAATCTGCTCGTAGGTAATACCCTCGAGATATGCCGACAGTGATCTGCTGCCCTTTGCTTCCGGATTCATAGGCGTATCAAGAGCACTGAAGGTACCGATAATATACTTGGTCATATCCCTCTCATCAGGCGAAAAGCTCTTTATATACTCAGGTATCCTGTCATAGACATCAAGTGTGTCTGAAAGGTTAGGATCTCTATATGAGACAAAGTAGCTCTCTCCGCTTCTAAGGAATGTATTCATGCAGCCGTAAGCACCGCCCTTTACCCTGACATTTATCCAGAGATAATCATAGCTTAAGATGATACGCAGCAGTCTCAGTGCTCCGGTGTATTCATAGCCCTCGCAGATGAAATCACCTGTTTTTGCCACATACTGTATCTGGGATGCATCGATAAATGCTTCCTTTGCTGTATTAAAATGAACCTCTGCCTGATTGCCTACAGCACTCATTTTATTAAATCCTGCTATAACTTTTTCCAACGAAGGCTTTGCATTGCCGTATGCCTCGTTATTTCCGGTAAAGCTGATAAGCATTCTGTTTCTTGCAAACAGCTTTTTGGCTATTGCAGCAAGCTTATCTGACACATTCTTTGGTGACTCGGAAAGTTCCTTTTCTATGCGGCATATAGAGCGGTAAAAAGCAACTCCCTTTAGCTCGTCCTGATAAAGTGCGTAGCGCGAGAAGCTCGACATGCTTCGCATAGCTGCAACCAAATGACCGGAACTGCTAAGGTTAGCCTGAAGCCTTGCCTTAATCTGTGCTACAAGCTCACCCAGTCTCTTTGTATCTGTAAAATCCGATGAAAGAAGCATCTGCTCCATAAGCTCAAGTGCCTTGTCAAGATTTTTCTCCAACACCTTAAGCTTCACCTCAAACTTAAACACGAAATTATTTCTATCCTTAATATCCGGGTGACTTGCAGTACCTGTGCTGATTCCGCCGGTATATATGTTGGTGGCATTGGCTAAATCGGTATAGCTGTACTTTTCGGTGCTCACCAGCCCGAGTGCGTTTGTGAAGAAGCCAAGATAGCCAAGCTCACTCTGGGCAAAATCACCTGCATCAAATAAAAATGATATATAATCAATGCCGTTTGACTCTATGTCATGACGCACAACCTTTACATCCAAAAGCTCATCCTCAATGTTTGAAAAAGGCATAGCATTCTTTTTCATATCTGCTCTTGTAAGCATCGGAAGCTTGCGCAGGTCCTCGTCTGACGAAGGCTCCTCCTGGTATTTCTTTAAATGCTCTGTATCCTCAATCAGCTTTTTAATCTCTTCATCTGAAAGAGATGCCTTGTAATCGGAAAGTTCCTTTGCCAAAGCCTCCTCCCTCTCATTGCCAAGGCCACGCTTCGGCTTTACTGTGACAGATGAACCATGGGTATTGTCAAGCAGATACTCCTGTATAAGCTTTTCAAAATAATCAGTATCTACAGCCTTTCGAAGCTTAGCAAAGGTACCAAGACACTCCAGATGTATAAAAGGCTTCATATCATCAAACAGCCAGCTGTCTAAACAGTTTAATCCAAATAGAAGTCCCTTAGGAAACTGTCCAAAGTCAGCCTCCCTGAACTTAAACTCGCTGCTGTTGATTCCCGCGAGCAATGCTTCTTTATTAATTCCTGTTTTAACAACTTCTTTAAGAGTGTTTTCTATAATGCTTTCAAACTCATCTGCCTGAGATGCATTGGCATTCTTTGCCACAAACGAGAATACCGGCTGCAAAATGCCCGCATCATATGAGCCATACACATCATCACCGATTCCCGCATCTATCAATGCCTGCTTCACCGGTGCTCCCGGTGAGCTGACAAGTGCATAGTCAAGCACATCAAATGCCTGATAGAGCATCTCATCAAGCGAATCCCCTACCACACGGTTATAAGATAGATAAGTCTTATTCTCCTGTGAATCATCCATGGTAATTGAATACTGCGCCTCAACATTCTTTATTTCATCAAATGCAGGCTGTTTATTAATTTCTGAATTAACTTTTTTATAATCATACAGGCTCAGATATTCCTTATCCAGCCACTCAAGTCTCTCGACAACATCCATATCACCATACAGATAAATGTATGAATTGGATGGATGATAATACTTGTGATAGAAGTCCAGATAGGCTTCATACGTAAGCTTAGGAATATACTCCGGATTGCCGCCTGAATCCTTGCTGTAGGTATTGTCCGGAAACAGTGAGCGGTAAATCTGGCTTGAAAGCACCTCATCCGGCGATGAGTATGCTCCCTTCATCTCATTGTACACAACTCCGTTTATCTTAAGCTCGTCATCCTTGCCTGTAAGCTCGTAGTGCCAGCCCTCCTGCTTGAAAATCTCCTCGTACTTTGTGATATTTGGATTAAACACTGCATCCAGATACACATCCATGAGATTCTTAAAATCCTGATCATTGCAGCTGGCAACAGGATAAACTGTCTTGTCAGGGTATGTCATGGCATTTAAAAATGTATTGAGCGAGCCCTTTGCCAGCTCGATGAAGGGATCCTTTACAGGGAACTTCTTTGAACCACAGAGTGTGGTATGCTCAATAATATGCGGTACCCCCGTCTCATCCTCCGGCGGAGTCCTGAAGCCTATATAAAATATCTTATTATCATCATTATTTGATAAAATGGCAATCCTTGCACCACTTTTTTTGTGTCTCAGAATGAATCCATCCGACTGGACATCCTCCACTCTGTGCTCATCTAAAATCTCGTATTCAGCCAAATCGTGAATTGTCATCAATTATTCCTCCTAAAATGCGATGATGATAGTATACCACATTTTTACATATTATAGTTAAATTATAAGTATATTTACCACAAAAAATCTGTTAAAGTAATATTCTGCAACATCCGGCTTTAAAAGTCAGAGTCTATGCTCCTCTTCTGAATATTAACATCCATCTGTGGAAACGGAATTTCGATGTTATTTTTATCAAATGCTGTTTTAATTTCTTCTGTAAGCTGCCATTTTGTGTTCCAGTAATCCTCGTTCTTCACCCAGATTCTCGCACCGAGCTCTATTGCCGAATCCTGCAGCTCACTCACAAACACATTGCTCGGCTCATCGTGAAGCATCGTATCTGCTGATGTAACAACAGATTCCAGCACACTCTTTGCAAATGCTAAATCTGTGCTGTAGGATACTGTTACTCTCAAATCAAGCATCCTCTTATCCATCATAGATACATTTGTGATACACGAATCAGCAAGCTTTCCGTTTGGTATCATAACCATCTTGTTATCTATTGTCAAAAGCCTTGTATAAAACAGATTTATATCCTTTACAGTGCCCTCTGTACCACTTGAACCGTCAACTATGTAATCGCCCACGCTAAACGGCTTCATCAAAAGAATAAGCACGCCTCCTGCGAAATTCGACAGACTGCCCTGCAATGCCATACCTACAGTAAGTCCGGCAGAGCCAAGAACCGCTATAACAGAGCCGGTCGCCACCCCAAATCCAGAAAGCAGCGCCATGACAAGGATAAAATACAAAAAGTATTTAATAACATTTGCTAGAAATGATGCCACTGCAGCGTCCATTCTGCTTTTATCAAATCCTTTTTTAATTATTTTTACGACTGATTTAATCACCTTAATACCAATAAGCAGTATCACAATCGCAACAACAAGCTGCACGAGAAAGCTTATAAGCGATGGCATATATTTCTCCAGATACGTCTTTACAATGCCCGGGTTTTCAATAACCTGCTGTACCTCGGTGTTTGCAACCGGCACTGATACTTCACCAATAATTTGTCTGATCATATAATCTCCTATATATCTCTTATATATTTTCTATATTTGTTATTTCCTTATAACCCACTAAATCCCCCATATAAAATATGGGGGATCAGTATTTAAATCAAATATTAATTCACTATTTAATAACTCTCACTCTGAGCACTCCGTCAATGGCAGAAAGCTTCTCAACGGTAGAAGCATCAATAGCTGAATCAAGATCAAGAAGTGAATATGCATAGTCACCCTTGCCCTTGTTTGTCAGATCAGATACATTGATATCAGCCTCTGCAAGAGCTGTTGTAATCTGTCCAATCATACCCTTAACATTCTTGTGAAGGATTCCGACTCTGCCTGAAGCTGTGCATGCACCCATGCTGCAGTCAGGGAAGTTTACTGAATGAACGATATTACCATTCTCTAAGTAATCTCTCAACTCCTTGACAGCCATAACTGCACAATTGTCCTCTGACTCTGCTGTAGATGCTCCAAGATGAGGTGTTACGATGCAGCCCTTTGCTCCAACAGTTGTGTTGTTAGGGAAATCTGAAACATACTTCTTAACCTTTCCCTTGGCAAGTGCATCTACCATAGCCTCTTCGTCAACGAGAAGATCTCTGGCAAAATTTAATACGATAGCGGTTGGCTTCATCATTGCAATAGCATCAGCGTTTATCATCTTCTTTGTTGAATCAAGAAGAGGTACATGGATTGTGATGACATCACAGTTCTTGTAGATGTCCTCAACATTGCTGATATGCTTAACGCTTCTTGAAAGGTTCCATGCGGCATTTACTGAGATGTATGGATCATATCCGTAAACATCCATGCCCATATGTACTGCAGCATTTGCAACAAGTACACCGATGGCTCCAAGTCCGATAACACCGAGCTTCTTGCCTGAAATCTCTGTTCCTGCAAAGTTCTTTTTCTGCTTCTCGGCTGTCTTCGCAATATTCTCATCGTTCTGGTTTGCAAGACACCAGTCGATACCTCCAACGATATCTCTTGATGCATAAAGCATTCCGGCAAACACAAGCTCCTTAACACCATTTGCATTGGCTCCCGGTGTGTTGAATACAACGATTCCCTGCTCGGCACACTTGTCAAGCGGAATATTGTTTACTCCTGCTCCTGCTCTTGCCACAGCAAGCACCTTGTCACCAAACTCCATGTCATGCATAGCGGCACTTCTTACAAGTGCTGCATCTGCATCCTTAATATCATCAACCTTTTTATAATCGTCAGAGAACAGGTCAAGGCCTACTCCTGCGATTGGGTTTAAGCATGTGTAATTGAACATTATGCATTCTCCTCCTCAAACTTCTTCATAAACTCTACAAGCTTCTCAACGCCCTCTTTTGGCATAGCATTGTAGATAGATGCTCTCATTCCGCCAACTGTACGGTGTCCCTTAAGGTTTACAAATCCGGCTGCAGTTGCCTCCTTTACAAACTTGGCATCAAGCTCTGCATCTCCTGTTACAAACGGAACATTCATGAGTGATCTGTCCTCTTTTCTTACTGTTCCCTTAAAGAGCTTGCTCTGATCAAGGAAATCGTAGAGAATCTTGGCCTTCTCCTCATTTCTCTCCTTCATAACTGAAAGACCGCCCATCTTCTTGAGCCATTTGAATACCTTGCCACAGATATAGATGCCGTAGCATGGTGGTGTATTGTAAAGAGAATCATTATCGGCCTGAGTCTTCCACTTGAGCATGGTTGGTGTGCCCGGTAGACAATCATCTGTGATAAGGTCCTCTCTGATAATTGCTATAACTACTCCGGCAGGTCCTACGTTCTTCTGTACTCCGCCATAGATAACAGCATATTTTGATACATCTACAGGCTCTGATAAGAAGCATGAAGATACATCAGCTACAAGGTTCTTTCCCTTTGTGTTTGGAAGCTTCTTGTACTTTGTTCCGTAGATAGTATTGTTCTCACAAATGTATACATAATCCATATCATCTGTGATTGGTAAATCTGAACAGTCAGGTATGTATGAGAAGGTCTCATCTGCAGACGAAGCAAGCTCTACGGCGTCTCCGTAAATCTTAGCCTCGGCAAACGCCTTTTTAGCCCACTGACCTGTGATAATGTATCCTGCTTTTTTATTTTTCATAAGGTTCATCGGTACCTCAGCGAAGAACTGTGAAGCACCACCCTGAAGGAAAAGTACCTTGTAATTGTCAGGTATATTCATAAGCTCGCGGAGATCCTTCTCGGCATCCTTGATAATGTCATCAAACCATTTAGATCTGTGGCTCATCTCCATAACCGACATTCCGCTTCCCTTATAATCCATCATCTCTGCTGCTGCTTCCTGCAATACCTCCTCAGGTAAAACTGCAGGTCCTGCTGAAAAATTGTAAACTCTACTCACTCTAATTTCCTCCTTGTGTCGCATTGTAGTCCTCTTCATCGAAAGACTCGTTGATAGGCTTGCCCGGTGCAACCATAGGCCATACCTTGTCATCTGAATCAATGATACAATCGATGACAAACGGTGTCTTGCTCTTTAAGGCATCTGCAAATGCTTTTTCAAATTCTTCCTGGGTCTTAACACGTCGTGCGGTGGCTCCCATTGCTTCTGAAAGCTTTACATAATCCACCCCATCATCAAGTACGGTTGCCGAGTAATGCTTCTCGTAAAAAAGAGTCTGCCACTGGCGTACCATTCCAAGTACATGGTTGTTTATTATAACCTCGATAAGAGGAAGCTTTTCTCTTGAAGCTGTTGCAAGCTCGTTCATGTTCATTCTGAAGCATCCGTCACCTGCAATATTGACTACAGTCCTGTCAGGATTAGCTGTCTGGGCACCGATTGCAGCACCAAGACCGTATCCCATGGTACCAAGACCTCCTGATGTAAGAAGAGTTCTCGGCTTACTGTATTTGTAATACTGGGCTGCCCACATCTGATGCTGACCGACCTCAGTAACCATTATAGCATTTCCTTTTGTCATTTCATAGATTTTTTCAATAACAAATGGTCCGCTTAGTCCCTCTTTGTGATATGTAAGAGGAAAAGTCTTTGCATATGCAAGCACATGCTCAACCCATGAATTGTGGTCAAGCTGTGTGAGCTTTTCGTTGATGCGTGTAAGGATTTCCTTCACATCGCCTATAACACTCGATGTAACACGGATATTTTTATTAATCTCTGCTGCGTCTACATCAAACTGTAATATCTTGGCCTGGTCTGCAAACTTTTTAGGATTGCCAAGCACTCTGTCCGAAAAACGTGTACCAATCGCAATCAAAAGGTCGCACTCTGAAACTCCAAGGTTTGAGGTCTTTGTGCCATGCATACCAAGCATGCCTGTGTAGTTATCACTTGTGCCATCATATGCACCCTTGCCCATGAGCGTATCGCAAACAGGTGCATTCACCTTGTCTACAAATTCCTTAAGCTCTTTGCTTGCTCCGGAGAGAACCACTCCGCCTCCTACAAATATATATGGCTTTTTGGATGCTTTTATGAGTTCAATTGCATTATCAATGTCACTGTCTGTAATTGTTTCTGTCACACGCTCAGGAAGCTTGATTTCCTGCCTGGTGTACTCTACCAGATCAGCCGTAACATTCTTTGGAATATCCACAAGCACAGGACCCGGTCTGCCTTTTCTTGCTATATTGAAAGCTCTGCGTATTGTATCTGCAAGCTTCTCTACATCCTTTACAATAAAGCTGTATTTGGTTACAGGCGTTGTAATTCCGGCAATATCTATCTCCTGAAAGCTGTCCTTTCCAAGTAACGAGACTCCGACATTACATGTGATTGCGACGATTGGAATCGAATCCATGTATGCTGTCGAAATTCCTGTGACCAGATTTGTCGCCCCCGGTCCGCTTGTAGCCAGACAGACGCCAACTTTTCCGGTGCTTCTCGCATAGCCGTCTGCCGCATGGCTTGCTCCCTGCTCATGTGAGGTCAGCACATGCTTAATCTCCGGATGCTTGTAGAGCTCGTCATAGACATTAAGGATGGCTCCTCCCGGATAACCGAATACTGTGTCAACACCCTGTTCTTTTAAGCATTCTATAATAACCTGTGATCCTGTTAACTGCATCTTGTATTCCTCTTTTTCTTATACGAATCCTTTACGATAATAGGTGAAAGCCTTATTCGTACTGAATTTTCTATCAAAATTTATACTACGCGTTCTGCTCGCCCGGAAGTGCAAGGATGGCTCCTCTGTTTCCTGATGTAACAAGTGCTGCGTATCTCTTCAAATAGCCTGTTGTAACCTTCGGCTCCCTTGGCTGCCACTTTGCCTTACGCTCAGCAAGCACCTCGTCTGACACATCGAGCTCAAGCTTCATGTTTGGAATATCAATCTTTATGATATCTCCCTCTTCAACCAGGGCAATCGGTCCGCCTACTGCGGCCTCAGGTGAAACATGACCTATTGAAGCTCCTCTTGAAGCTCCTGAAAAACGTCCGTCTGTGATGAGTGCTACAGAGCTTCCAAGTCCCATTCCGGCAATAGCGGATGTAGGGTTAAGCATCTCTCTCATTCCAGGGCCGCCCTTTGGTCCCTCGTATCTGATGACAACCACATCACCCTCTACGATCTTGCCGCCCTTTATAGCTGCAATTGCATCCTCCTCGCAGTCGAATACTCTTGCAGGGCCCTCATGAACCATCATCTCATCGACAACTGCCGAACGCTTTACAACAGAGCCGTCCGGAGCCAGATTTCCTTTAAGCACCGCAAGTCCTCCGGTCTTTGAATATGGATTGTCTACCGGTCTGATGACCTCAGGGTCTCTATTGACTGCATTCTTTATATTCTCTCCAACTGTCTTTCCTGTAACGGTCATACAGTCTGTATTTAAAAGCCCGATATCTGCAAGCTCTTTCATGACAGCCCACACACCGCCGGCCTCATTTAAGTCCTCCATATATGTAGGGCCTGCCGGGGCAAGATGGCAGAGATTTGGTGTCCTCTCACTGATTGGATTTGCAAAGCTGATATCAAAATCAAAGCCTATCTCATGAGCGATAGCCGGAAGATGAAGCATAGAGTTTGTAGAGCAGCCGAGTGCCATATCAACTGTGAGTGCGTTCATTATTGCATCCTTTGTGATGATATCTCTCGCCTTGATGCCCTTGTTGTACATATCCATAACAGCCATTCCGGCATGCTTTGCAAGACGGATACGCTCTGAATATACAGCAGGTATTGTTCCGTTTCCGCGAAGTCCCATACCGAGTGCCTCTGTAAGACAGTTCATAGAGTTGGCTGTGTACATTCCCGAGCATGAACCGCAGGTAGGACATACCTTGTTCTCATACTCACATACATCATCCTCAGTCATAGTACCAGCAGCGTATGAGCCGACAGCCTCAAACATCGATGAAAGACTTCTCTTTCTGCCCTTTACGTGGCCTGCGAGCATTGGTCCGCCTGATACAAATACTGTAGGCAGATTAAGACGTGCAGCCGCCATCAGAAGTCCCGGCACGTTTTTGTCACAGTTTGGAACCATTACAAGTGCATCAAACTGATGAGCAATTGCCATACACTCTGTAGAATCTGCAATCAGATCTCTTGTGACAAGGGAATATTTCATACCCACATGTCCCATTGCAATACCATCGCAGACCGCGATTGCAGGAAATACTACAGGCACTCCTCCTGCCTCTGCAACTCCAAGCTTTACAGCCTCAACGATTTTGTCTATATTCATATGGCCCGGAACAATCTCATTGAATGAGCTTACGATTCCGACCATAGGCTTTTTCATTTCCTCCGGTGTAAAACCAAGAGCATTAAATAAACTTCTTGCCGGTGCCTGCTGCATTCCGGCTCTTGCGTTATCACTTATCATATTTTATCTCCTTATTTATCTCCGACTATTTCTTTGAGTACTTCATCATTACTACTGTATACACAACGATCTGCCTATCTATAACCTATTAGCTGTCTATTATAAGTTATGCAGCTACACACGTTCTGCGATGAGATCCCCCATCTGTGCTGTGCCTACCTGTGTGATACCCTCTGTAGTCTCACCCGGCTGTGGCATGATGTCGATTGTCCTGTAGCCCTCCTTAAGCACCTGCTTTACAGCATCCTCGATTGCCTGTGCTTCCTTGTCCAGATCAAATGAATAGCGAAGCATCATGGCTGCTGAAAGGATTGTTGCGATAGGGTTTGCAATGCCCTTTCCTGCGATATCAGGAGCGGATCCGCCACTTGGCTCGTAAAGTCCGAACTTTGTATCGTTAAGGCTTGCTGATGAAAGCATACCGATTGAGCCTGTCACCATACTTGCTTCATCTGATAAAATATCGCCAAACATATTCTCTGTGAGGATAACATCAAACTGCTTAGGATCCTTTACAAGCTGCATTGCACAGTTATCAACAAGCATATGCTCGTATGTAACCTCCGGATAATCCTTAGCGACCTCCTCGACGATCTTTCTCCATAATCTGGAAGAATCAAGCACATTTGCCTTGTCTACGGATGTGACCTTTTTCCTTCTCTTCATGGCTATATCAAAGCCTCGCTTTGCGATTCTTCTGATTTCATTCTCATTGTATGTCAGTGTATCTGTGGCCGTAACAACTCCATCCACCTCTTTTGTCTCTCTGGCTCCGAAGTAAAGACCTCCTGTAAGCTCACGCATAATCATCATATCAAAGCCGTCTCCGATGATATCGCTACGGAGTGGACATGCTGCAGCAAGCTCCTTGTACAGGTATGCCGGTCTAAGATTTGCAAACAGATTGAGCGACTTTCTAAGCTTTAAAAGCCCTGCCTCCGGGCGAAGCTCAGGGGCCAGCTTGTACCATGGTGATGTGGCTGTGTTGCCACCGATTGAACCCATCAGCACCGCATCTGAATCAAGCGCAGTCGCAATAGCCTCATCTGTAAGAGGAACACCTGTAGCATCAATTGAGCAGCCACCCATAAGGATGTCTGTGTAGTTGAAGCTGTGTCCATACTTGTCTGCTATTTTGTCCAATACCTTTTTTGCCTCAGTGACTATCTCCGGTCCGATTCCGTCTCCTGAAATTACACCAACTTTATATTCCATAATTTCTTACCTCTTTTACATAAAAATACATATTCTTATATTAAAGCATTAAAGTAGTTATTTCAATATGCCGGGATATTTTACTTTTTCATGCAATTTATAACTGCAGCTTATAATAACTGCATACTATAATAACAGTTTTTTATTATTATTGCAAGAGATGCGGATAATAAGAAAACCGCCACTTATGTGACGGCTTTACAAATCTGCATTATTTAGCTGAATCCTCTGCTTTCTCAAGGTCAGCGATAGCTGCCTTCTGCATTGGAATACGGCAGTTCTTGTTGTTACCAAACTCAACGATTACAGTATCGTCCTCGATATCGATAACTGTACCGTAAAATCCACTTGTTGTAAGAACTGTGTCTCCTGTTGCAACCTCATTAAGCATAAGCTCCTTTTTCTTCTGCTCCTTCTTCTGTGGACGGATCATAAGAAAATACATAACTGCGAAAAGTACTACTAACCAGACAACCATTCCAATTGTTCCTGCTGCCTGACCGTTTGCTAAAATTGATGTCATCAATTGTTCCTCCTAAATATTCTATAATTGATGTGTTCTAAGCACTATTACCATAATACACGTTAAACGTGCTAACGGCAAGGATTTTTTATCATTTTCGAGATTTTTTATATTTATCTGCTAGCTCTGCTCTCCCTGTGTCATTCCATAGAGCTTTTCAGCCTTGTATGAGGCAAAACAGCCTGCATCAAGCGAATCCCTTATCTCCTCCATCATGTTGTTGTAGAAATACAAATTATGGAGCACGCACAGTCTCATTCCGAGCATCTCCTTTGCCTTTAAAAGATGCCTGATATATGCACGCGAATATGTACGGCAGGCAGGACAGTTACAGCCCTCCTCAATAGGGCGCATATCCTTCTGATACTTCTGGTTGAACAGATTAAGCTTGCCGTGATTCGTGTATACATGTCCGTGACGGCCGTTTCTGCTTGGGTATACACAGTCAAAGAAGTCGATTCCTCTCTCTACACCCTCAAGTATATTGGCAGGAGTTCCTACTCCCATCAGGTATGTAGGTTTATTAACAGGCAGATGAGGCACTGTTTCATCAAGAATATGGTACATCTCCTCATGGCTCTCTCCTACCGCCAGTCCGCCGACAGCATAGCCGTCCAGCTCAAGCTCAGAAATGCGCTTTGCATGGTCAATTCTTATATCATCATAAATAGCTCCCTGATTGATACCGAATAAAAGCTGCTCCTTATTGATAGTATCCGGTAAGCTGTTTAAGCGTGCCATCTCCTTTTTGCACCTCTCAAGCCAGCGCGCGGTCCTGTTTACAGAGTTTGTCACATACTGTCTGTCTGCGACGCTAGATGGGCACTCGTCAAATGCCATAGCTATCGTGGAGCCGAGGTTTGACTGTATCTGCATGCTCTCCTCAGGTCCCATAAAAATCTTGGCACCGTCAATATGCGAGTTGAAGTACACGCCCTCCTCCTTTATTTTGCGAAGACCTGCCAGTGAAAACACCTGGAATCCGCCGGAATCTGTAAGGATTGGTCTGTCCCACACCATGAATTTGTGCAGTCCGCCAAGCTCTTTAATGATTTTGTCTCCGGTTCTTACATGCAGGTGATATGTATTTGACAGCTCAACCTGACACTTTATCTCCTTTAAATCGTCCGTAGAGACAGCGCCCTTTATCGCACCTACTGTTCCTACATTCATAAATACAGGTGTCTGTATATCTCCATGCACAGTATGGAATGTACCTCTCTTGGCACGTCCCTCTTGTTTTAGTAACTCATATTTAGCCATATTTTCGTTTAATTCTCCTGTTTCTTTTACTTATCGCCATTGCCTACGATTTTTCTGATTAATATTCCGTTGGTCAGCAGTGTGGTATCTATGCAATGCCTCTCAAAAAGTACCTCGCCGTCCTTTGGCACCTCAATATCCTCATCAGAGCAGTTGACTATAACCTCCACATATGTATCCACCCAGCCCATCTTTCTGAACTGGATTACCCTTGGATTGTCAGCAAAATCGTCAGGGAAATGGAAGTTTCTGCCCTTTAAAAGCGGCTCACTCGCCCTTAAATGAATGAGCTTTGATACCATCTCAATGCGCTCCTTAAACCTGCCTGCCTCAATATCATCCCACGGCATACATCGTCTGCAGTCAGGGTCATAGCTGCCCGGCATGGCAATCTCAGTGCCGTAATATATACATGGGCTGCCCGGCATGGCAAAAAGCACTGCAAGTTGTGCAAAGTACTGGTCGAGATTCTTTGTATCAGAGCGAAGGCGCTTTGTATCATGTGAATCAAGCAGATTGAAAAGCACATCATTGGTCTGCTGCATGTAGTTGGTATAACATCTGTTTATAGTATACTCAAAATCCTGATTCGTCTGGCTCTTATCTATCCAGAAATCCTTGATGCTCTCTCCAAGCGGATAATTCATAACAGCATCGAACTCATCTCCGCGCAACCACGGAAGAGCATTATGCCATATTTCTCCCAAAATGTAAATATCCGGATTAATTTCCTTAAGCCTTGCCCTAAGCTCCTTGCAGAAGCGGTGTGACACCTCATTTGCCACATCAAGGCGCAGTCCGTCTATATGATAATTTTCTACCCAGTTGGCGCAGATATCGATAAAGTATTTTCGCACCGCCGGATTATTTGTATTGAGCTTTGGCATATTGTCAAAAAATCCAAACGTATAAAACTGACCCTTTTTAGCCGCTCCATGCTTAAAGTCAAGAGGCCATTCATTGATCATAAACCAGTCATAATACTCTGAATCTGTCCCCTTTGCTAAAACATCCTGCCACGGTGCAAAATAATAGCCACAGTGGTTGAACACTCCGTCAAGCATTATTCTCATATCACGCTTATGGGCTTCTATCACAAGCCTCTTAAAGGTCTCTTCATCTCCAAAGCGCGGGTCAATCTTTGCATAATCCGTTGTATCATACTTATGATTGCTCGGTGACTCGTTTATCGGTGTCAGGTAGATTCCGTTTATTCCAAGCTCCTTTAAGTAATCAAGCTTTTGAATGATTCCTGCGAGGTCTCCGCCGAAGCATTCCTCATTTTTGACCTTTCCCCTGTTTCTCCACGGAACAACATAATCAGGATCTATCGAGTGGTCTCCATTGCAGAATCTATCCGGAAATATCTGATACCATATAGTGTCATTTACCCACTTCGGTGTGACCGGAATATCACACGGATTCATCCACGGGAATACAAAGCACTGGCGGCTTCTGCCCTCAAGTGCCATCTGCTCTGCACTCACGAAGCCATCCTCAAAGTAAAACCATCTCTCATCCTCTGTGATGAGCTCAAAATAATATTTAAGTCTCTTGAATGGTGGCTTTACCGTGGTTGTCCACCATATCTGGTGCTTTAATTTCTTTTTAAATATTATCGGCTGCTTATCGCCATTCCAGGTCTCACCACCGCCTAAGATACCGGCTGCGAACGGGTCACCGAGTATGATATTTACTTTCTTAACATCATAACCGGTCTTTATATTTATGATTAATTCATCCTCATTTAAAGGATAGCAGTAGTTGTCGTATGCCTGGTGAAATACCCCATTAAATTCCATGTTTTCTCCCTCTTTTGCGGTCTTATTGTAGTCATTGTTGCATTGCTTCATTGTGGTTCTGAGGACGGCACGTAAGTCGCGGCCACCGTGATCGTCCACGCGCTGCCCTGTTCGCTACGCTGCGCTGTTAAGATTCTGTACGAATTATGCTTATAGATTTTCTCCGGCTGACGAAACCGTCGCTACTCGCCCTCCGTGGCTCGATAGCTCCTTGCCCCGGCGTCCCTGCCGGTGCATTTCTGTGTATCGAAGCATAATTCTACAGACTCTAAACAGCTTCGCTATTCGCTCCCAGGGCAGCACGTGTGCGCTCGCGGTAGCCGCGGCTTACGTGCCTTACGTTGTGGCAAAATTGCTACAAATGATGCTGCTTAATTATACTTGCTTAAATTATGCTTCGCCTAATTTGCGCTTTGCATATACAGGGATGCAAGCATGCATCGATGATACCTTTTGACCCTTTAATCACATAATTATACACAAACATAGTTCGAAAGTTATCTAAATAAAATAATATCATAGTTTTCTTGACTATTCAACTTGGTATTACTTATAATATACCTATTATTATAAAAAGGAGACCATCATGGCAGGTTCATCATACGGAAATATTTTTAGGGTAACAACATGGGGAGAATCACACGGAAAGGGCTTAGGGGTCGTTGTGGACGGCGTTCCTGCGGGGCTTGAGCTGTGTGAGGAGGATATTCAGATATTCTTAAACAGAAGAAAGCCGGGACAGTCTAAGTTCACTACTCCGCGCAAGGAGGATGATGCGGTTGAAATTCTCTCCGGTGTGTTTGAGGGGAAGACTACAGGTACACCTGTTTCTATGGTTGTGTGGAATAAAAATCAGAAATCAAAGGATTACAGTGAGATTGCTTCGTACTATCGTCCGGGGCATGCTGACTTTTGCTTTGATGAGAAATACGGCTTCAGAGACTACAGAGGCGGAGGTCGTTCTTCGGGACGCGAGACAATAGGCCGTGTTGCAGCAGGTGCTATCGCTGTAAAGATGCTCTCGAGCCTTGGCATAAAATTTCTTACATACACCAGATCAATAGGTCCTGTTACAATTAATGAGGTTAATTTTGATGCCCATGAGATTTACAACAATTCACTTTATATGCCTGATTCCGATGCAGCACAAAAGGCTTCTGAATATCTGGATGAATGCCTTAAATCACTCAATTCCTCAGGCGGTGTGTGTGAATGTGTCATCACAGGTCTTCCTGTCGGGCTCGGTGATCCTGTATTCGAGAAAATTGATGCCAATCTGGCAAAAGCTATTATGTCTATCGGAGCTGTAAAGGGCTTCGAAATCGGCGATGGCTTTGATGCAGCAAAGGCAACCGGACTTACAAACAATGATGCCTTTATTATGAGGGATGGCGCTGTTTCAAAAGAGACAAATCACTCCGGTGGTACTCTCGGCGGCATGACAGACGGCTCACCGCTTATTTTCAGAGCTGCCATAAAGCCCACTCCTTCAATCGCAGCTACACAGCACACTGTAAATAAATCCGGTGAAGATATAGAGATTTCCATCAAGGGACGTCATGACCCGATTATCGTGCCACGTGCTGTTGTTGTTGTTGAAGCTATGGCTGCAATTACTATTGCGGATGCACTGCTTATGAATATGGGAGCACGCATGGACCGCATATCTGATTTTTACTTGGCATAATTACAAAAAAGCATCTATCCTGATTTTTCCGAATAGATGCTTTTAATTTATTTCATTGGAACAATCTGTAATGTTTTTCCTAATGAATTTAAAATTTTTAATACTGTAGAGAGCTGTGGGTCTGACGTTCCGTTTTCCATTCTTGAAATCACAGGCTGCTTAATTCCACTCATTGCTTCAAGTTGCTTTTGCGTTATCCCATTTTCCTCTCTTGCTTTTATCATCTCATTAATGATTGCAACACGAACTTCACTTTCCGCAATCTCTTCTGATGTAAATAATTGTTTTTCAAGTTCATCCCATGAAGAACCTTTTGGATTAATCTTTGATTTACTCATTTTCATTACTCCTTTCTAAATAATCCTTCATAAGTTTATTAGCCTTTTTTATTTCTCTTAGAGGTGTTTTCTGTGTTTTTTTATGAAACTGCGATAACAAAATAATATCATTACCGTTATATGCAAAAAACAGTATTCTATCCTTTAGCGGTCTTAATTCCCACAGTTCACCATCTAAATGGCGTACAAAAGGCATCCCGGCTCTGGTTCCATTTTCTCTTAAAATATTTAGATAATCCTGTATTTTTTGTAATTTAATTAAACTATCCTTAGAATTTTTCTTTTTTAGAGAAATTATATATTCCTTAACCGGCTCATTGCCCTTTTTATCTTTGTAGAAAAAAATATTATACATTATCATACCTCCCCATGAATTAAATATAACTTAAATGCATATTTATGTCAATAGAAAACGCATTCAAAATATATTTCCAAAAAGCAGCGGATTAAACAGAAAATACTGCGCATTCGTCACCCCAAAAGCCACAAGCGCCAGTGGCAGCACAATAAAAAGGACGCATGATATAATCACAGACATGCCGCTTCTTAAGTATTTAAACATTGCAAAAACAAACAGGCTGACCAGTAATCCCCCTATAAAGCGCATCAGCATTATGATAAGTATATACTGCCCTACCGATATATCCTGCGAAACACGCCACAGATGCTCCATACTTGCCGCCGGAGCATTAAGCCCCTGCGTGCCATATGCCAAAAGCACATTGCACAGCCGCACAATGTATACAAGTGTAAATGCTGTGACAGTGCCCAAAAAGCCAAGTATGCATTTGATTCCCATATGCTGCTTCCTGCCACGGCGGGTAGTCCTTAAAAGCCGGATTTCATGGTTTGCATAATCCGCTCCGCATATACCGCAGGCTATTGCTATTAGGAGAATAACATACACAAAGGCCTGTGCTGTATCACGGTTTTTGAAGTCTGTTCTGTCGGTAAGAATATCATAGCCCTTTTCAAAAAACAGCCAGCCCTCATTTAACGTCTTAAGATAATCCACATGTGCTGTAAGCTTGTTGAATGCCTCCTGTCTGCTCAGTTCATCCTTGTACTTTATATTGATATAGCTTTCACTCTTCCCCTGTGCCATATCGTAAGCAATGTTATCTGACAGTCTGTCGTATTTTGCTCTTTCTTCATCCAGAAGCTCATTGGTTTTGGCAGTTAAAGGTCCATAATATTTGTCCATATATTCCTTGTAATACACCTCATCAACCGAGTCATAGGAAAGCTTCTCTGCCGGATTCCACCATACCACAAAAAGAGCTGCCGCAATCAATATAAGTAACACTTTTCCCGGAACAAGTGCCTTATAGCATTCGTGCAAAAATAAAGATGTATGACAGCCTGTATTTTTACCGCAGGCAAAGCCGGGCAGTAAAAGCAGCTTCTTTTCATGCACCGAATTGAGATAATTTGTAACCGCAAAAATACATACAGCTATACACACAAACCAGAATAAGCCATACAATACCCCGGTATTAAGCGGATATCCAAACAGATTGATATTGACATAATCAGAAAAAAGTCTGCCTGTCCTGACTCCATACATGATATTTATGTACTTAAGGAAGGCCAGGAAGCTGGTTCCTGAAATCGTTGTGTAGCAGATAGCCTCAATAACCACGGTCACTGCAGAAGCAACGAACACAAATATAATATTGTCAAGCGCTGCGCATATCAGCATAAAAAACATGCCAAGCAATATAAAGCTTATTATTTTCACAGGAAAATAGCATGCCAGAAATTGTCCTATACTAAGCTTAAACGGACTGCCATAGTACAGATAAACACTTTGAAGCGGACTTTTCAGATTTATCGGATTGTAAAAGCACATGCTTATGACTGCATTGATGCCATACAACAGTAAGGTGATAAGAATGACCGCCATAATCATCACAAATGACTTTGACGCCATAAGCTGCCTTCTGCCCCTTGCAGTTGTTCTAAGCAATGCAAGCTGGTTCTCGCTTTTTTCATAAAAAACAAGGTTGAGCGCAATGATAAAAAGCATAATCACAGCCACATAGTCGGTAAGCTCATTGTCTGTAATATTCAAAAGTCCCGATGCATCCATAACCTCAGGCACTGTGCCTTCAAGCTTACTGTAGACTCTGCTCGTTTTAGCAGCATTTTTCTCTGCAAAGCCTCCATTGCCGGAAAACTTATTCATAATCGAAATCTCGTCAGCCTTTTCATTGACAGAGTCCAGATACTCATCATAAGAAAGACATGCCAATGCTTCCTTGTATACCCTGCTGCACAGACTAATCCTGCCGTAAGCTTCTGCCGTCATCTGCCTCTGTTCAATTTCCGGCAAAACATCCTCACGACTGTAATTGCTTATTTCGCCATACAGCGCGCTGTAGTCCTTACCTGTATACCCATCATCATTTACAGTATTCATGGTATACAGTCCAAGAACAGGATTCAGAACAAGCAAAAACAAAAGAATAAGCACTGTTCTTTTAGTCAATAGTTTACATATTTCGTTTTTTACTATATCCATTTTCAGTCCCCATTAAGATACAAATACAAGTCCTCAAGATTTGGCCGCACAGCCTCCTTCTGCCATCTGCCATCATACGAATCGGCAATAATGCGGGCTATGACACCGTCTGCATCCCTTGAAATATTGCTCACCTTATATCTGGTGTTCACCTCATCTATCTCATTATCCGATAAAAAAATATTCCATACCTTTCCATCCAGCTCCTGAAGCAGCTTTGACGGAGAACCACTCCTTATTATTTTACCGTTGCTTAACATAACTATCTCTTTGGCGATAAACTCAACATCCGTAACCACATGAGTCGCAATAATAACAATCTTGTCCTTTGCAACCTCTGATATCAGATTGCGGATTCTGATTCTCTCCTTCGGGTCAAGCCCTGCCGTTGGCTCATCCAGTATAAGGATGCCGGGATTGCCTATGAGTGCCTGTGCTATCAGTGCTCTCTGCTTCATTCCACCCGAAAAAGCGCCAAGCTTTTTTCCAAGAACATCATCAAGCTTTACCATGCGCACATAGTGATCTATATCTTCCCCGGCTTCACTCTTTTTTAACCCTTTCAGGGATGCCATAAAGTAAAGAAAGCGCCTAAGACTAAGCTCCGGATATATATTCTGCTGCTGCGGCATATATCCGAGAAGCTTCCTGTATTCACTTCCAAGCTCGTCTATGCCCCTTCCGTCAAGCAGCACACGGCCTTTTGATGGAGTCAGATTGTCAGAAATGAGATTCATCATAGTTGATTTACCGGCTCCATTAGGTCCCAAAAGCCCATATATGCCGGGTGTAAATGAAAAAGACACATCATCCAGCGCAGTTTTATCCTTATAAACTTTTGTAAGCCCCTCCAATTCAAGTGTCATTGCTTATATTCCTCCCACTGACTTCTCACGCTTTCAAGATAGCTGTCCATTCCATCTGCTGTAAGCTTTTGTACGGCACCGTCTAAAGTATCATCTACAGTGGCACCATGCAGTCCTGTCATGAAATCATCTAAATCTGTTGAAATACTGCCCATATTCTTAGTATCCGGTTCGAAGCCGATAAACGGAGACAATGTGGCATTGTCATAAAAGTCAAAAAACTCCTTCTTACGATTGTCCACATATTTCTCGTTCTTTGTCGGATAAACATTCACGAAAAGATTAAGACTAAACTTCGTCAGATAGTCATCATCCAGACTGCCTCCATCACAAGCTTCTGCAATGCCATCTTTTAGCTTATAATCCTTATCTTTTTCACCGTACAAAAGGATATTGCCATACTTTTCATTTCCATATAACAGACTAAGGAAATCCATCGCAGCAGAAGCATCCTTTGCTTTCTTTGCTACACCGATGGAGCCGTTTATCCTTGATGAAAGGTAAGTCTTTACTTCCTTTACCGTGATATTGTCCTTTTTGAAATTTTCATCCACGCTACCGACACATAAAGCAGCCGCAAAATTGCCTGCCTTGATATTTTTTAATATCTGAGCATCATTCAGCCCCGGATTGTTGAGATATGTTATCTCATTTGTCAAATCATCAGACATATAGCCGTCTTTCTTCATCCGGTCAAGCACCCTCAGATACCCGGTAAATTTCTGTGACTCTAAAGGATTTCCAACAGACATAGTATCATAGTCGAAGCAGAGCCCGTTTCTTATCTCACAGCCAAGCATATCATCAAATCTATATCCGTTTATGAGATACTCGAACCTCGGAGTATCACTTTTATCCCATTTAACACCCTGAAGTATCTGATATATTCCGTCTATGCTGCCATCCCATGCACTTATCGCATCGTCAGAAACGTAATCCCTGTTGAAGGCTGCATAAACTACTCCCTCACCACTTGCAAGTGCTGACGGAATCGAATAAATATGCTTATCGCATTTAACCATCTCCCAAAGATTCTTTGGAAAAGCCTCATAAAGTGTTTTTCCTTTATCGCCTGATAAGATATCATCAAGATTCAGGACCAGATCCGAGCGTACCAGATCATACACCGGATTATTTCCGGCAGCATCACCGAAACCCAGGAATGCTATATCTGTTTTACCGTTTTCCAAGGCTCCCTCAACAGCCTGTCCGTAATTGTCATAGGACAAGGTTTTGATTTCGAGCTCATAATCATGTCCGTCCGCAGCAAGTGCATCGTTGAACTTCTTTAGATTATTCTTATCAATCTTACAAATATCAGGTACAGCAAACGTTATAACCTGCGCATCTGAATTTCTTTTGTTCTCTGATTCTTCTTTATCAGCTTTATCCGACTTTTTTGTTTTATCAGCCGACTCTGTCCGGCCTTCGCTGACAGCTCCGGCATTATCCGTTTTTCTGTTAAGGCAGACTGCCGCCACTGCTATAACAACAATGACTGCTACTGCAACCGCTATCAAAATACCCTTTTTCTTACTATTCTTCATCATCAAAACACCTCAATTCCTTTGGTTCAAATACTCCCTTGTTCAATTCATCAAGACTTATTACCCCAAGGCACAACTTTCCGTTATCATTTGTATATGTGACATATACCGACTGACCGCATATGCTTGCAATGCTAAATGCCTTTTCAGTAGACAGCTTCATCAGTTCTTCACTCTTATCATCCTTCAAGCGATAATATGTCACTTCATCACTTTTTTCTTCAGAAAGGGCATAATATAAAAAGTCTCCGCTCTTTTTTAATGGTCCATATTGTGTTTTTCCATCCGCATCTATCGGAAGCTGTCTTGTCTGTCTGCTTTCGGTGTCAAACACAAAATATCCATCCTTTGACGAATAATAACCATCGCCATCTAACAGCCTAAGATCGTTAATATGGTCTATTTCCGTCAGACATGTTGTCTTTTCATCTGCTATATCATATTGATATATTCCATTAAGCATATTATCATAAGCAAAAGACTCCGCATCATCTGACGCTCCCTCCTCTATCATCAGCTCTGTAACATCATCTCCAAACCGCACAGTCGAATAGTACACTACTTCGTCTTCATAATATATGTCCGTAATATTTGCCTGTTCGCTTGTTATCTTATCACTCATATACACCTTGTAATTATCGAGATCTATAACAAAAATACCGGCTTCAGGCTTATCATCATTTACAATCTGTCCTTCATCATTAAGCTCTATTCTGTTACTGTAAGCTCCTATAACATAATTATCCCTGTACAAAACAGCCGTAACATTCTGAACATTCTCTAATTTGGCTGCTTTTTTACGATTCTCACCGTTTGAGTCCATAACATACAGATATTGAACTGTCATATCTTCATCCGACATATTTCCTACATAATAAAGATGGTCATTGTAAAGCACCGTTCCGGCTCCTTCTAAACCATAAAAAGCTGCAGGACATGAGGGCTTCTCATTGGAGCCTGAGAATCCTTCATGTGTGCAGTTGGGCTTATCGCAATAGACCATGTCCTTGCCTGATGCCGTATCGATGAGATGCAGTATTCCGGAATCATCAAGATACAGTACATTGTCTTCTGAATAATTACATCGTACATCTCCAGAGCCATATGTGTACATTGTATTGGATGTACTGCGGTTTCTATTCTTTATTATAAAAACCGCAGTCACAATACAGATGATAAGTATGAAGATGATTGATGCGATTAATATGCGTTTTTTCTTCATAGTGCCCCTCCCTTTTTGATAATATTATACATAAAACAAATTACTCCGAATACAAAAGGCGAAATTAGTACTTTTCAAGGTGAATTTATTAAATTTTCATCAATATTTTCACGGTGAACCGTTCATCTGAACACTCAAAATCCAGTGTGCTTATATATTTATCAAGCACTTTCTTTACATTCTTTAATCCATAACCATGTTCTCTTACAGATTGTTTTGTCGTAACCGGCAATCCACCTTTAAATATCACTTTTTGTAAACACCTGTTACTAATCTCAACAACAAGTGAATCCATTAAATAATTAATTTCCAAATCTATGCTTGGATTTTTTACATCTTTTTGTGCCTCTATCGCATTCTCCAAAAGGTTTCCAAATATAATATTCATATCATATGCCGATAATTTTAAATCACTCGGAACCACAACTTTTACATTCAACTGAATTTTCTTATCCACCGCACGCTGAAGCATATAATTTAAAACTGTATCAAGCGCCGTATTTCCCGAATCAATCAGCCGCCTTGATTCTACAAGATTATTCTCCATAGCTGACACATAATTTTTTATCTGTTCTATTTCGCCTGTTGAAGCAAGCACCGAAATCTCTGCAAAATGACGTTTCATATCATGTCGAAACGATCTTAATGCCTCCATATTTTTATTCTGAAGCATAATCTCTCTTTCATAAGAACTAACCTGATCTCTAAGTGCCTGATTTTCCAAAGCCTTCTGAGAAGACTTAACAAGATCATCCATCAGATATGAAATAATAATATTCACAAGCAGAAATGCTCCGCACACTAACGAAAGAGAAAATGATGACACGGTTTTATCCATAAATATTACTATTGATGTTATAATACATACTAATAACGACGCAATAATAAACAACCAATAACGATTATTCAGCTCTATGCCTAAATCATTTTCAAAAAATCTTTCTGTAACCAACTGCGCAGCATGCAATAATAAAAGAGCAAATATACTTACAAAAGCTGAATATCCATCATATCCAAAGGGTTTTATCAAAAATGCACTTACTACTAAATCTATGAGACAGCTTACTGCCAAAATATAAAAAACAAATATACATTTTCTTTTTATCGTACCATCATATGATAAAGCAATTGCTGACAGCCCTAAGAAAATACTAAGGAAATTAAATATCGGTTTATGAAAAAACAAGTTTACAAATATCGCTATAAAAACACTAAATAAATATGCAAATACCTTTCGCACTCTGTTTCCATCATTATCAAAAAAAGTATGAGTAAATCTTTCTGCAATAACAGTCTGAGCTACCTTTGTAAACAAAATAACCATTGCTTTTTCAAAAGTCATATCACGTCCTTACTCCTTCCATAGTTAAAAACTGCTTGCTTAAATGAAGCCCTTTTAGACTGTGCTATACTTATTTCCATACCATTTTTCAGTAAAACAGCATCACTTTTCCATGATTTAATACATTTTATATTGACTATATATGACTTGCTTATGCAGACAAACTGAAACGGAAGATTTGATACAATATCACTAAGTTTTCCATAATAAGATACACTTTCACCATCAGTTTTACATATAGTAATAGTTTTATTTCTGCTGGAAAACAACATAATTTCCCCATATGGAATAGAATATCCTGTCTTATTATATGTATATCTGAATTCTTTTTTCTGCACATCTTCAAGTTGTAATATTTTAGTCATGGTATCATACAAAACATTATCATCTATCGGTTTTATAAGGAAATCATATGGATGAATTTGAAAAAGTTCCATAGCATAGCTTGTTTTATGAGAAATAAACACAATATTCATCCTGTCATTATGAAGCGTTTCCCTTATATATTTTCCTGCATAAACCCCATTATCACCCGGTAACTCAATATCCAGAAAAAGTATCTGCGGATTGAATTCTTTTATGTCTCTGCATAATGACATAGAATCATACCATACTTCAACCTCGCATTTTTCAGCTCTGTTATTAAAATATTCAATAATTATTTTTTCGAGTACAGCGCACTGATTAATCTCGTCATCACATATTGCCACTTTATAAATCATTTGTTATTTTTCCTTCTGTTATCTTACTCCAAAATTACTTTTTATAATTTTATCTAACATAATAGATAAAATCAACAATCCATGCACAAAACGAACATTTTTTGCAGAAAATGGACATAAACTATGGTCACATATTATAATGGGATAATAATAGAAAAACTAAATTCATTGTTCTCATTTTTAATAACATATTCGCCATTGTACTTTTCTATAATTTGAATAATATTTTTTATGCCAATGCCATGCATTTCCGGTTCATCTTTTTTACTTGTTTTTATTTCATTATCACTGTAAATAATTGGATTACTGCATGTATTTTTCACTGAAAGAACTATAAGATTTTCCTCTATCACAAATTTTAGTTTTATAGTTTTCTTTTCCTCACATTTTTCACATGCTTCAATGGCATTATTTAGCAGATTTGCTAAAATCACTACCAGATCCTCATCCTCTATTACAATTTTTGATAAATCATTTACCTTAGACACAAAAACAATATTCTTACTGATAGCCTCCTGATACTTTGTATTAAGAATCGCATTTATTATCACATGATTTGTATTGATTACATTTTTTTCTCCAATAAAAATATTGCTGATATTTCCTACATATTTACTTGCCTTGTCATATTCATGAGCTTCCAATAAAGATTCTATACACAATATATGATTTTTAAATTCATGTGACTTTTTCTTCTGAATTTCATAATTTTCCGAAATAGAACGGTACATATCAATTTGGTTTTTAAACTGTAGTCCCAATATTTCCTTTTCATGCAATTTAGCTTCACTGGTTACAATATCGTTAATCAGGAAATATACAAATATATTCATCACAGCCAATCCCAAAGAGATAGAATATAAAACGTTCGCCTGCACTTCATTTTTTGTATATTGAAACGTCATAATCATTGCTATAATTGTAATTATTGTAAATACAGGAAAAAACAAAAATCTTCCCCATATTTTGTCAGGTAAAGTCTCTGTTGATTTTTTTCCAAAGTGTTTTTTTAGCAGTAAGATACATAAAAATACGGTAATCTTGCTAAAAATAACAACCAAGCTTCCCTCTAACGCATATCCTTTTTGTACCTCACCCGCTTTTGAAATAATTGTGTTATTACTAATATAAGCTATATAATCAACTATGATTGATAATCCTTGATATAATAATGCAAAAATGACTGATTTTTTTATACTAATTTCAAAATAAAAACTCATAATTATAACTGCAGCCAGTACAACCAACGTCATTTTCAATATAAGCATATCAGACAAAAATAATCCGCATAAATAATAGCAGCAAATCAATGATAGCATCAGCAAAACTTTTTGACTTTTTCTTAATCTCGAATTTTCTTTGCAAAAAACATCGTAAAATAAATTACAACATATCGCTTCAAATATAATAATTACTAAACTGAAAAAATATGTAAACATATATCACAATTCTCCCTTATATGAAATGAATGCATCCTTCACATTCTTATATCTTGCCTTAGGTATGAGCAATTCCTGATTATTACATAACACTACTTTATAGCATTTAACACTCCTAATATATTTCAAATTAGTCAAATAGCTTTGATGGATTCTAATAAAATGGAAATCTTTTAGTTCATTTTCCAGCTCATTTAATGTGCCATATAAATTATAGATTTTGATTTTATCCTCCATGATATAGAATTGCAGTTTATGTAATTTGCTTTCAATATATAGTATATTGTCTATATTAATCTCCTTTTCTCCTTCATTGAACTTGAATTTTTTCTTTTTTACTACCAAATTCATCTTATGAAGAATGGCATCCATGCATTCGCTTATGGAAGCCTCTAAATTAGTATTATTTTTCAACAGATATCTTATGGCATCGACCTTGTAGCCCTCCAACGAATAATTTATATAAGCTGTCACAAATACAATATATATTTCAGAACTATATTCCCTGATTTTTTGTGCCGTAACAATTCCATCAACATCATCCATATTAATATCCAAAAAAATGATGTTGTATTGTTTAATTTCAATTCCTAAATCAATTATTTCCTTACCTGATGAAAATGTATCTATTTCATAAGAAATCTCTTTTTCATTTAAATAGGCTGCAACATATTTATTTATATTATCTCTAAATACTTTTTCATCATCACATATAGCTATTTTTAACATTTTTTCTCCATTACTATCTGTTGTATTTCAGTTATTATTTCAACAAATTTTCAAATAATCCGTATTTTTTTACGAAAAAAATCCGCAATACCATAATTTAGTATAGCGGATTCATTCCTAAAAAACAATTATTTTAATCTAAAGCGATAGCCTCATTCTCCTGACGTCTTAAAATATCAAACTCATCAGGTGTCTCTGACAGCTTTACATAGAATACCTGCTGTGGATGTGGGCAGGATTCCATCTCATTGCCGTCCTCATCAACGAGTGCAAGCACTGTTGCAAGCACATTGTCACCGTTTGGCTTCATGATTTCAATCTGCTCGCCAACTGAGAACTTGTTTCTCTGCTCCATGCGGTAGAGACCTTTTTCATTTGGCGCACCAACTATTCCGAGATAGGTGTAGCCCTTCTCATAAGTATTGTTATCGTATATCTGAGTCTCCTCCGAAGGCTTTCCGTAGAAAAAGCCTGTGGTAAACTGTCTGTAGGTACAGCTCTTTATCTGCTCTAAGTACCATGGCATATTTGCCTCGTATTTCTCAGGTGACTCAAGATAATCATCTATCGCCTTGCGATAGGTTCTTGCTACTGTTGCCACGTAAAGTGCCGTCTTCATACGTCCCTCTATCTTGTAGCTGTCTATTCCTGCATCAATCAGATCCGGGACATGCTCTATCATGCACAGATCCTTTGAGTTGAAGATATATGTGCCACGCTCATTCTCGTATACCGGCAGATACTCACCCGGGCGCTTTTCCTCCACAACAGAGTATTTCCAGCGGCACGGATGTGTGCACGCGCCCTTATTCGCATCACGGCCTGTGAAATAGTTGGAAAGCAGGCATCGGCCGGAATATGAGATACACATTGCTCCGTGCACGAAGGTCTCTATCTCCATCCTGTCATCTATGTGCCCTCTTATCTCCTTTATCTCCTTAAGCGAAAGCTCTCTTGCTGTCACCACGCGGCTGGCTCCGAGATTCCACCAGAACTGATATGTGCCGTAGTTCGTGTTGTTGGCCTGTGTGCTGACATGTCTTTCTATCTCCGGGCAGACCTCCTTTGCAATCATGAAAACTGCCGGATCTGCAATGATCAGTGCATCAGGTCTGTCCGGCTTCATGTTGTGAAGCTCTGTAAAGTATTCACGCACTCCGTCAAGGTCATAGTTGTGAGCCAAAATATTGGCAGTAACATACACTCTCACACCGTGAGCATGCGCAAAGGCAACTCCCTCTGCCATCTCCTCCATTGAGAAATTCTTGGCCTTGGCCCTTAGTCCAAATGCCTCTCCACCGATGTAAACTGCATCAGCTCCATATATAACTGCTATCTTAAGTACCTCCAGGCTGCTCGCCGGACAAAGTAATTCTATTTTTCTCATTTTTTCTCCCATACAGTTTGTATTCATCCAATATATTCTACACCGGTTACTATAGCTTTGTTGACACCGTAATTCCATCGCCTATAGGCATCACCGCCGTCACCAGCTCATCGGAGTGTGTAAGCTCGTAGAGATACTCCCTCATACGCTTGTAGATGGTACGGTTTCTGCGCTCAACGATATAGTGCGATTCTATGATATCGCCATCCTGCAGCACATTGTCGGACACCAGCACCCCACCTGTCTTTAAAAGGCGAAGCACCTGTGGCATAAAGTTGATATACTGCCCCTTTGCCGCGTCCATAAATATCATGTCAAACTGTCCTTCAAGCTGTGGAAGTATCTCCGTTGCATCGCCCTCTAAGAGTGTAATCTGCTCCTGCTTCCCGGCTCTTTCAAAGTTGGCCTTTGCGATAGGTATTCTTTTTTCGTAATTTTCAATCGTCACTATCTGACAACCCTTCGGTGCATACTCTGCCATCAAAACGGCAGAAAAACCAACCGCTGTTCCCACCTCGAGAATACGCATTGGTTTTTGCATTGCAAGAAGCAGCTTTAAAAAGCTCTGCATCTCTTTTCTGATAATCGGAACGAAGTCTCTTAAGGCTTCCTTCTCTATCTCATCTAATACAGGCGTGTTGCCTCTGTCCAAGGAATTGATATATGTGACAAGTCTCTCATCAACTATCATTCTTGTATTTCCTAATCTAATTATTGACACAAATGCGCTTAACGGATAATTACTGTGTATCCGAAGGCTCCGTAGTCTGTGTCTGTTCTTCATCGCTCTTGTCGGAGGACATGATTACCATCATATCCTTTGCCGTCATTGAAGTGTTGAGTGTGTATACCCCTGGCTTTATATGTCCTGAGTAAGCAGACAGCTTAAGCTGGAGATAAAATAAATTGTGATCCCTTACAAGGCCCTTGTCCTCTAAAAGCTGTCCAAGCTCCTCTGCGGAGATGCCCTTTTCCACCTGAACGAGTACATCCTGACCATCGCCGTTTGTCATGGCAGGCTCAGTAAAAACTCTGTAGCCAAAATCATAGCAGATGCTGCAGATTTTTATGCCCGCAAACAGCACTAAAAGAGCAATCATTATTGAAAAAGCAACCCTTATAAAACCAAATAAAGCCTTGTTAAAATCCATAAGCTGTTCCTACACTTCCATAATTATAGGTATAATCATCGGTCTTCTCTTTGTTTCCTTCCAAACAAAGTCTCCCAATGCATCCTTTACCTCTGTCTTAATCTTGCCCCAGTCTGTCACATTGTTGTCTGTCAGACGCTCCATTGTGTCATCCAGCACGCATTTTGCCTCATCCATCAGGCTCTCAGAATTGCGCACGTATACAAATCCTCTCGATACAATATCAGGACCTGCAAGCAGCTGTCCTGAGCCTGCCTCAAGTGTCATCACAACGATGATGATTCCGTCCTCAGCCAGACGCTGTCTGTCACGGAGCACGATATTTCCTACATCTCCTACACCAAGTCCATCGACCATGACATTGCCCACATGCACTCTGCCTGTCACCTTGGCACCGTCCTCATTGATTTCAAGCACATCTCCTGATGAAAGGATCTTGATGTGGTCTGTATCATATCCGAGCTGCTCGGCTATTTTTGCCTGTGCCACAAGATGCTTGTACTCTCCATGAACAGGGATTGCGTACTTTGGATTGACAAGAGAATAAATAAGCTTTATATCCTCCTGACACGCATGGCCGGAAACATGGACATCCTGGAATATAACATCTGCACCCTTCATCATGAGCTCATTGATGATACCTGTAACCGACTTCTCATTTCCCGGTATAGGGTTTGAGCTGAATACAATGGTATCGTTTGGCTTTATGGATACCTTTCTGTGGGTACCGTTTGCCATACGTGAAAGAGCTGCCATTGACTCTCCCTGGCTTCCTGTCGTGATGATGACAGTCTGCTCATCAGGATAGCTTCTAAGCTGTTCTACATCTATAAGAATATTGTCAGGCAGCGACAGATAGCCAAGCTCTGAGGCTATCGAAATGATATTTACCATGCTTCGTCCCTCGATGGCCACCTTTCTGCCATACTTCTCCGCACAGTTGATAATCTGCTGCACACGGTCTACATTTGATGCAAATGTAGCAATGATAATTCTGTTTTTCCTGTGATCCTCAAAGATGCCGTCCAATACCTTTCCGACAGACTTCTCAGACTGTGTGAAGCCTGGTCTTTCTGCATTGGTACTGTCGCACATGAGTGCGAGCACGCCCTTCTTTCCAATCTCACCAAACCTTGCAAGGTCGATTGCATCTCCAAATACAGGTGTATAATCTACCTTGAAATCGCCTGTATGCACAACTATACCTGCCGGTGAATATATAGCAAGCGCTGCTGCATCCTGGATACTGTGGTTAGTCTTTATAAACTCAACCCTGAAGCAGCCAAGGTTGATATGCTGTCCATATTTTACGACTTTTCTCTTGACAGTCTTGAGCATGCCATGCTCTTCAAGCTTTCTGTCAATAATTCCGATGGTAAGCTTTGTAGCGTATATCGGTACATTTATCTCCTTTAGTACATAAGGAATAGCACCGATATGATCCTCATGTCCATGAGTGATAAAGAAGCCCTTGACCTTATCGATGTTCTCCTTAAGATATGTGATATCAGGGATAACCAAATCTATTCCCAGCATATCGTCCTCAGGGAATGATAATCCGCAATCTACTACAATAATACTGTCCTCATACTCAAAGGCAGTAATATTCATTCCAATCTGCTCTAATCCTCCAAGTGGAATGATCTTAAGCTTACCTGTATTCTGTTTTTCTGTTTTCTTCAAAATATTACCTCCAAATTTATTTCACGTACAACTGCAATCCTAATATTCAAGTGCAGTGTCATCATCCGTAAGCTCAGAAAATACCTTAGCAATAGCCGAAAACTCAACATCGTCTTCAACCATCTGATAAAGCACCTCTTCATCCTTTGTGCTTACTTCTTTTAAAATATATGCTTCACAGTCTCCGCTTTCTTCTCCTTCGGAAACTAAAAGATATCGTGTTCCATTAAGTGTTGTCTCTTCTTCAACCGCAAACTCGACAACATCATTGGTCTGCGGATCAGTAAATTTAATTTTCTGCATAAAAACTAAGACCGACTATTTGACAGATAATCCAAATATCCCTGCAAAATAAAAATCGCCGCAATTTCATCAACAAACTCCTTGCGATTCTCCCTGCGTATGCCGGTTTCCATCATAGAACGGTCGGCTGCGACTGTCGTAAGACGCTCATCCCAGTATATGACCTCAAGACCTGTGCGCCTTGCAAGCATATCACCGAACTCCTTCGTCTTCTCGCAGCGTTCTCCTTCCGTGTTATTCATGTTTTTAGGATAGCCGAGCACAATCCTGTCCACCTTGTACTCTGCAATAATCTCCTCAATACGTGCCAAAGTCTGTCTGAGCTTGGATGGCGACTTCCTGCGCACTATCTCAACACCCTGTGCTGTGATTAAGAGCTCGTCGCTCACCGCTACTCCGACTGTCTTTGAACCAAAATCAAGACCTAATATCCTCATATTAATCCCATGCGCTGTTCTCAATGTATGTCTTGAGAACCTCCTCCACAAGCTCGTCTCTCTCAACCTTCATGATGAGACTTCTCGCGTTATTGTGGCTTGTGATATATGTTGGATCTCCGGACATAATATATCCAACAATCTGATTAACAGGATTGTAGCCCTTTTCCTTTAATGCCTTGTACACAATCTCAAGTACATCGCTTACCTGAAGCTCAGGCTCCTTTTGAACTGTAAAAAATTGTGTGTTGTTAATATTTTTTTCCATACGTTTCGCCCTTCTTGTAATATTATTTTATTATAAATGTAATAAAATTACAACCTTTTATTATTCGAAGAGTAATATTTCGTCTGTAAGCATACCCGATATACGGCCTGAAACTATCTGATTTTCAAGGTTTTCGTCAGTTTTCTTAGCGACCTTGACATATTCCTTAGTATATCCGACAAAGTATTCTTTATCACCGATTACGGCCTTTTCCTCAAAAAGCACCTCCTCATTCTTTCCGATATAGAATTTCCTGAACTCCTTAGACATGTCATGACCGAGTGCTATGAGTTTTTCGCTTCGTGCCGCCTTAATCTGCTCATCTATCTGATCAGGCATTACTGCTGCGCGGGTGCCTTTTCTCTTTGAGTACTTAAAGATATGCATCTCATAAAAATGTATATGCTCAAGATATGCCTTAGTCTGTTCAAACTCCTCCTCTGTCTCACCGGGAAATCCCACAATCACATCGGTTGTGATGGCCGGATGAACAAAATATTTACGCAAAAGCTCACAGCCTCTCTCGTACTCTTTAGTGGTATATTTTCTGTTCATCCTCTTAAGTGTTGCATCGCAGCCGCTCTGAAGCGACAGATGGAAATGAGGACAGATTTTATCAAGCTTTGAAAGCTCGCTCGCAAAGTGCTCTGTCACAATCTTAGGCTCAAGTGACCCAAGCCTGATGCGCTCTATGCCCTTTACTGCGTTCACTGCCTGTATCAGCTCAAGAAGACCTGTAGCCTCCTCAAAATCCACACCGTATGAGCTTAGATGGATACCTGTCAGCACAACCTCCTTGAAGCCGTTTGCCGCGAGCCTTTCAACCTCTGCTATTACATTTTCAAACCTACGGCTTCTGACACGTCCTCTGGCATACGGAATGATACAATAGCTGCAAAACTGATTACAGCCGTCCTGCACCTTGATGAAGGCTCTCGTGTGCTCCTTTGTCTGGTCTATAAAGAGTTCCTCAAAGTCATGCTTTCCGTCATTTATATCGTCCACGGTATCGTTTACACTGTCCAAAGAGTATTCCTCAAGCAGCCTTACAAGGTCATGCTTTCTGTCATTTCCGATGACTATGTCCACCGATAAGTCGTTTAATACCTCTTTTTCACTTGTCTGCACATAGCAGCCGGCTGCCACAACTATTGAGTCCGGATTATTTTTCTTTGCCTTGTGAAGCATCTGTCTGGATTTTCTGTCAGCCATGTTGGTGACTGAGCATGTATTTATGACATACACATCAGCTTTTTGTGTGAATGGAACTATCTCATAGCCCGCCTCCTCAAGCAGATGCTGCATGGCCTCTGTCTCATATGCATTTACTTTACATCCTAAATTATGTAAGGCTGCTTTTTTCATTTTATTTTTTTACTCCTATTTAATTGACTTTTCCTTAAAAAACTATTACTATCTATATGACAGTAGTTATTTAAGGAGGTTTTCAATATGAAAACAGTACAGATTTCATTAAATTCCATTGGGAAAGTAAAATCATTCGTTAACGCTATTACTCAGTTTGATTTCGATTTTGATTTAATATCGGGCAGATATGTCATTGATGCTAAATCAATTATGGGTATCTTCAGCTTAGACCTTTCTAAGCCAATAGAGCTCGCTATACATACAGAAACCGGACTTGACGAGATTATGGAAGTATTAAAGCCATATATCATCGACGAAGCCAAGTAATACAGACACAATGATTTGATTAATTAGGACCTGAAGCTCAGGTCCTTTTTATTTTGCTCTAAGGTGGCACTGATTACTCAGCATCCACCATAATCACTTCTGTAGTATCTATAGCTGTCTTCATAAGCTCATCTATCACATCGTTAAGTCTTTCCTCAGACTTCTTAATCCTGTTTATATTCGGCTTTGTAACAGGATGCTTTGCTACGAAAATAGTACAGCAGTCCTCATACGGAAGAATCGATGTCTCATAGGTATCAATTTTGTTTGATATATCAATGATATCATTCTTGTCCATGGCAATGAGAGGTCTGTATACAGGCATATGGCACACCTCGTTTGTTGCAGCAAGTGACTGCATTGTCTGGCTTGCAACCTGTCCGATGCTCTCACCTGTGATAAGGCCTAAGCATTTATCCTCATCGGCAAAGTGCTCTGCTATCTTCATCATGTATCTGCGCATGATGATGGTCAGCTCATCATGAGGACATTTCTCATATATGGCAAGCTGTATATCGGTAAAATTGACAACATGCAGCTTTATCCTGCCCGAATATCTGGCAACCTTCTTTGCCAGGTCTACAACCTTCTGCTTTGCTCTCTCACTCGTATATGGCGGTGCATGGAAATATGTGGCATTGATTACCACGCCTCGCTTTGCAATCATGTATCCTGCAACCGGGCTGTCGATTCCACCTGAGAGCAGAAGCATTGCCTTTCCTGCTGTGCCAAGCGGCATACCGCCCGGTCCGGGAATTTCCTCTGAATAAATATTTATCATAGGTCTGATCTCGATATTGATCATAACCTGTGGATTATGAACATCTACCCTTGTCTCAGGAAATGCCTCCAGCACCTTTTCACCAACTGCGGCATTTATCTCCATGGAGGTCATCGGATAGTTCTTTCTGGCACGTCTCGCATTTACCTTGAAGGTAAAGCTCTTATCCTTGTATACATGGTTGATATGATCGATAACTGCTTCACAGAGCTTGTCAAAGCCCTCATCCTCATGCAACTCAACCGGACAGATACCCACGATACCAAAAATTCTTGACAATGTGGCAACTGTCTCGTCATAATCATAGTCTCCGTCTGTCTCAACGTACACACGTCCGCTTTCCTTTCTTACCTCAAAGCTTCCATCCACATTGCGAAGCTGATATTTGATATTCTTAACGAGCGCGTCTTCAAAAATGTATCTGTTTTTGCCCTTTATCGCAATCTCAGCATACTTGATCAAAAATGTCTTGTACATGTAACTCTCCTGTTCTGGTTTTATTTATTGGTTTTATTTATTATTTATTATTTTTAATTACTTAATATTTCATTGTATGCGTAACTTTTTAGCCCTTCATGGTTACCGGCTATGCTAATACCTGCGATCTCTTTGCAGCTCATTAGCGCCTTGTATATCTTCGCAGCATTGGTATCACCTCTGCCATCACTGATACCGCGTAATCAATTTCCTCCTGTGTGGTATTCACGCAAAAGCTGAATCTGATTGTGGAATCCAAAAGTGACGGCTTAAGCCCTATGCTCTTTAGTGTTGAACTGATTGCCGGTTTGTTTGATGAGCAGGCACTTCCTGCAGACACATATATCTGCCTGTCCTCAAGAGTATGAAGCATAACCTCCGCTCTCACACCATCTACGCTCACGCTTACCACATGAGGGGCATTTGTATGGTCCGTGCGTCCGTTTACCAATACTCCGTCAATACGCTGCACTGACTCTATAAAATGATCCCTAAGCTCATACATATGTGCTATTTTTTTATCAAAATCCGTGTAAATCTCCTCTGCTGCCACTCCAAGACCTGCATATGCAGGAACATTTTCCGTACCTGAGCGCATACCCTTCTGCTGGCCGCCTCCGTATATAATCGGCTTGATTTTAGTCTTGTCCTTTATATATAAAAATCCGCTGCCCTTTGGTCCGTGAATCTTGTGTCCACTGACTGAAAGCATGTCTATATTCATGCGCTTTGGTCTGATTTCAAGCTTGCCGTAGGACTGTATGGCATCCACATGAAAAAGTGTGGCAGGATTTTTCTCTTTTATAGCTGCTCCCGCCTCCTCAATCGGCATGACTGCGCCAATCTCATTGTTTACATGCATAAGCGATACAAGAATTGTATCCTCCCTTACGGCATTTTTCAACTCTTCAACACTTATCACGCCGTCATGGTTTACAGGCAGATATGTGATTTCAAAGCCCTGCTCCTCCAGAAACTGCATCACAGACAAAACCGATGCGTGCTCTACAGAAGATGTGATTATATGCCTTCCTGCACGCTTATTGGCCATTGCAGCACCTATTATTGCAGTATTATTCGACTCTGTGCCGCCGGATGTAAATAGTATCTCCTTGTCCTGCACCCTGAGTGTCTTTGCAATCTTTTTCTTAGCATCATTAATATAATTTTCTGCCTCAACGCCCTTCATATGAAGTGATGAAGGATTACCGTAATCCTCTGTAAGCAGCTTATAAACCATATCTGCCGCTGCTTTTGAGCATCTGGTTGTGGCAGAATTATCCAAATATGCTTCCATTTTTGCTCCTAACTTCTACTTCTTAACTGTTAAGTATCTCTACTGTCTATACATCCAAATTGTATACTAGCATGGCAAGTGCAGCAAGTCCTGCTGTCTCCGTGCGTAAAATCCTGCGTCCCAAGCTTATTCTGTACATTGTGGCATGCTCATCCACAAGTGCTATCTCCTCCGGTGCAAAGCCGCCCTCAGGCCCCACAACAACACCGATAGTCTGACCAACCTTAAGCTGCCCCATTATCTCTCTTGTCGCATCCATGCCACGCTCATTCTCATATGGCACCAGCGTGATGTCAAGCTCTGAAGCGATTTTCAAAGCTTCCTTGTATGTAACCGGCTGCTTCACAGTGGGAATCACAGTGCGCTTTGACTGCTTTGCTGCGCTCTCAGCGATAGCCTGCCATCTCTGCAGCTTTTTTGCTGCCTTTTTTTCATCCAGCTTTACCACACAGTTTTTCATGGCAACCGGTACTATCTCAGATACACCAAGCTCCACAGCCTTTTGAATAATAAGCTCCATCTTATCGCCCTTTGGCAGCCCCTGATACAGCACGATGTGATTGTCAAGCTCTGTGCCTGTCTCATCTGCACTGTCAATAGCTGCGATGACCTCATCATCCAGAATCGATGATATGTGACAGAAATATGCCTGTCCGGATTTTGAGCTTACTCTTATTTTTTCCCCGTTTTTCATGCGCAGTACATTCTTTATGTGATTTACGTCACCTCCGGTGATTGAGATGCTGTCAGAATGAACCTGCTCTTCCTCTACAAAAAACTGATACATAATCCACCAAACTATTTAGTCAGCTTCTGCGCAGTGATATTGACCCATTCACCCTGATGATTGATTTCTATCACCTTAAGCCCCGCTGCTTCGATAGCCTCTTTAACTTCATTTTCCTTGAAATCTATGATACCCGATGTGATAAAATATCCGCCTTCCTTTAACCTGTCAGGAATAACAGGTGCCATAGGAATGATGACATCAGCAAGGATATTTGCAACAACGATATCATATTTTTCAGTACCGACCTTCTTTTGAAGCTCTGTATCATCTATGAGATTGCCGACATAAAACGTGCCAAGCTTCTCATCCAGATGATTGACCTGCATATTGTCACGCGTAGAAATCATGCAGTCAGCATCAAGGTCAGTACCTACAACCTCCTTTGCACCAAGCTTTAAAGCTACAATTGAAAGGATTCCGCTTCCACAGCCCACATCAAGCACTGTAGGTGCTTCCTTTGCGCCCTCAATATACTTGATAAGCTGCTTAATACAAAGCTGCGTTGTCTCGTGCTTTCCTGTACCAAAGGAGATTCCCGGATCAATTTCTATCATAAATTTATCCTCATCCTCAGGCTTTACCTCTTCCCATGTAGGCTTAATCAATATATCACCGATTGTAAATGATGAAAAGTACTTCTTCCAGTTATTAATCCAGTCGAGATCCTCTGTCTCAGATGACGAAATTACACCGCTTCCCACATCAACAGTATCTCTTAAATCCTCAAGTCCAAGCTTTACCTTTCTAAGCATATCTGACTGATCACTACCATCATCCTCAATATAAAAGCTGACATGGCTTATGCCCTCATCCGGAGGCAGCTCCGGCAGAAAATCAATAAACATATCCGCCTGGTCCTCTTTGGTCAGGGGAATATTGTCCTCAATCTCGATTCCCTCGATACCAAGCTCCATAAGCATGCTGCTCATAAAATCCTCAGCCGCGGTTGTTGTCTCAATCGTGTATTTCTTCCACTTCATATAAAAATCCTCTCTTAATAAAATAGATACATAGTATAAATACAGTTTTATTTCAAAACATTTCCGTACATTTTACAAGGCAGTCATACGACTGCCTCCACAACTTATCTCATATAATACCATAAAAATGTGCTGTATAAAAGCCCCATTTTTTTATACGTAAAAATAGACTAAAAAATGCCCCGCCACACATGGCGGGACATATATTATAGGACATCTATTACAGATCATCTATTTACAGATCGTCCAAAGACTCCTTGAGCTTATCCATAAATCCTTTTTTCTTTTTAGAATCAGTAGAAGCTCCGCCCTCCTTTGTCAGAGAACCGCCTGAAAGCTCATCAAACTTCTTAAGAGCCTCCTTAGCTTCCTTAGACAGACCTGTAGGCGTATTGACAACAAGTGTGACATAATGGTCACCTCTTATTGCTTTATTTCTTGTTGAAGGAACACCCTTGCCCTTTAAGCGGATACGTGTACCTGTCTGTGTACCCGGTGCAACTGTGTATATAATATCTCCATCAACAGTCTTGATTCTTATATCTCCACCTAAAGCTGCAATAGCATACGAGATGGATGCCTTTGAAAAGATATTAACATCCTGACGCTCAAAATCCCTGCTGCCTGAAACAATAACTTCAACTAGAAGATCTCCACGCGGTCCGCCATTTATGCCCGGCTCGCCGTATTCACGTATTCTGACACACTGTCCATTATCTATACCGGCTGGAATCTCAACAGTCTTTCTGACCTTCTTGGTATTGTAGCCTGTACCGTGACAAGTAGGACACTTATCCTTTACTACCTTGCCCGAACCACCGCAGGATGGACATGTTGTGACATTCTGCACTACTCCAAACAGAGACTGACTCTGTCTGACAACCTTACCTGTACCATTACACTGGGTACATGTCTCAGGAGATGTGCCCGGCTTAGCTCCATTGCCGCCACAGGTAGAGCATGTCTCCTTATAGTTGAACTCAAGCTCCTTTGTGCAGCCAAATATAGCTTCCTCAAAAGAAATTCTTACACTGAGACGGACATTTGCACCCTGTGCAGGACCATTTCTTCTGCCACTGCTTCTTCCACCTCCGAAGAAATCTCCGAAAATGTCACCAAAAATATCCCCCATATCCATGCCTGAGAAATCAAAGCCACCGGCTCCGCCGCCTGTGCCATCAAATGCTGCATGACCAAACTGATCATACTGGCGTCTCTTATCCGGATCAGACAATACGGCATAGGCCTCCTGAGCCTCCTTAAACTTCTCCTCACACTCTTTATCACCCGGATGAATGTCAGGATGATATTTCTTTGCCTGCTGTCTGAAGGCTTTTTTAATCTCTGCATCTGTAGCGGTCTTAGATACTCCTAATACCTCATAATAATCTCTTTTTTCTGCCATAATTGAAAATTCCTTTTATTATACAACTAATTCGCAAGGCCGGCCAAGCGGCCAACCTTGCGAGTGATTTTACTTACGCAGCCATTATGATGCTTTGATTGATAACCCGAATTACAAGTCATTAATCCTCATATCATTATGGTAGCATCTGTTTAATTATACTTCCTTGAAATCTGCGTCGATGACATCATCATCTGCACCGTTTGAAGCGCCTGCATTCATATCAGGTCCTGCTGCTCCTGCTGCTCCTGCATTCATGTCAGGTCCTGCTCCTGCTGCTCCCTGCGCTGCCTGAGCCTGCTCATACATCTTTGCAAATACCTTCTGAGCACTCTGTGTGAGCTTCTCCTGTGCTGCCTTAAGCTCTGCAACATCAGCCTCTGTCATAGCCTCAGCCTCTTTATGTGCATCAAGGAATGACTTAACTGCTGCGATATCAGCCTCAACTGCTGACTTATCAGCGGCATCAACAGAATCTCCAACCTGCTTTAATGCATCCTCTGTCTGGAATACAAAGCTCTCAGCATCATTTCTTGCATCGATTGCTTCTTTTCTCTTCTTATCCTGTGCCTCAAACTCAGCAGCCTCTTTAACAGCCTTATCAATCTCATCATCAGACATATTAGATCCTGCTGTGATTGTGATGTGCTGCTCTTTTCCTGTTCCAAGATCCTTTGCAGACACATTTACGATACCATTTGCATCAATATCGAATGTAACCTCAATCTGTGGAACTCCACGACGTGCTGGTGGGATACCATCAAGTCTGAACTGTCCGAGTGATTTATTATCGCGGGCGAACTGTCTCTCACCCTGTACTACGTTGATATCAACGGCTGTCTGGTTATCAGCGGCTGTAGAGAATATCTGGCTCTTTCTTGTAGGAATAGTTGTATTTCTCTCGATAAGTCTTGTAGCAACACCACCCATTGTCTCGATTGAAAGAGAAAGTGGAGTAACATCAAGGAGAAGTACTTCGCCTGCACCGGCATCTCCTGCAAGCTTACCACCCTGGATAGAAGCACCGATTGCTACGCACTCATCAGGGTTAAGAGACTTGCTTGGCTCTTTTCCTGTCATCTGCTTTACCTTGTCCTGTACGGCCGGAATACGTGTAGAACCACCTACAAGTAATACCTGTCCAAGGTCTGCATTTGTAACGCCTGCATCCTTCATAGCGTTCTGTACTGGGATTGCTGTTCTCTCTACGAGGTCATGTGTCAGCTCATCGAATTTTGCTCTTGTAAGAGTCATATCGAAATGCTTTGGTCCCTCTGCTGTAGCTGTGATGAATGGAAGGTTGATGTTTGTAGTAGTAGCTGAAGACAGCTCCTTCTTTGCCTTCTCAGCAGCTTCCTTTAATCTCTGGAGTGCCATCTTGTCTGTAGAAAGATCAACACCCTCTGCCTTCTTGAACTCGTCAATCATCCACTGTGTTACCTTGTTATCGAAATCATCACCACCAAGGTGTGTATCACCGTTTGTAGATAATACTTCGATGACTCCGTCACCAATCTCGATGATAGATACATCAAATGTACCACCACCAAGGTCATAAACCATAATCTTCTGCTCTTTCTCATTGTCAAGCCCATAAGCAAGTGCTGCTGCTGTAGGCTCGTTGATGATACGCTTTACATCAAGACCTGCAATCTTGCCGGCATCCTTTGTAGCCTGACGCTGAGCATCGTTGAAGTAAGCAGGTACTGTGATAACTGCCTCTGTAACCTTCTCACCAAGGTATCCCTCTGCATCAGCCTTTAACTTCTGAAGTACCATAGCTGAAATCTGCTGTGGGCTGTAGCTCTTGTCATCAATCTGCACCTTGTAATCTGTACCCATATGTCTCTTGATAGAAGAAATTGTCTTCTCAGCATTTGTAACTGCCTGACGCTTTGCAGGCTCACCGATAAGTCTCTCTCCTGTCTTTGTGAAAGCAACTACTGAAGGTGTGGTTCTTGCACCCTCCTGGTTTGCTATAACTGTAGGTTTTCCACCTTCCATAACTGCTACGCAGCTGTTTGTTGTTCCTAAATCAATACCAATGATTTTGCCCATTTTATTTTCCTCCTATTAAATATAGTGTTTTTACATGTTTCATTTATTTGTAACCATCCGTTGTCTCACATGAATCCTTAAATGCTGTCTGCATTCATATAAATCTGATTCACTGTCATGTCGGATAGATGTACACATCATTACTGTACTACCGATACCATACTGTGGCGTACCACTGAATCCTTGTACATATAGCCCTTCTGAAGCTCCTGTGCTACGGTGCCTGACTCAAGTTCATCATTTTCAACCTGCATCACTGCATTATGGAAATCAGGATCAAACTCCTGTCCTACGCACTCTATTGGCTTTACACCTGCAGCATCAAGCTCTGTGAGCATCTGCTTGTAGACCTTATCCATACCTGTGATAAAAGGATCATCCTTCTTATCATCCGGTACTGCTGCAAGACCTCTCTCGAAATTGTCGATTACAGGAAGGATTTTCTCAACTATTGTCTTTGCTCCCATGTCAAACATCTGGGATTTTTCCTTCTCACTTCTCTTGCGGAAGTTCTCGAACTCTGCCATCTGTCTTTTCAGACGGTCGTTAAGTTCTTCAATCTGCTCATCCTTCTTGTCTTTTTTCTTTTTCTTGAAGAGACCTTTCTTTTCATCTGCTTTTGCTTCTGCATCAGCTAAAGCATCATCATCTGATTCAGTTTCATTCACATCTGTATCTTTTGCATCTTTTGTTTCTTCAGCTGTCTGAGTGCTTTCCTCATCAGCTCCTTCAATCTCTATCTCTTCTGCTTTGTTTTCTGCAGTCTCATTGTCGATTGTTTCTTTTTTAATATCCTCTGGCATTTTTGACCACCTTCCTATGTTTCATCCTCAGACTTCTTATAAATTCCATCTAACTGGGATTTAAGAGTCTTTAGATTATCCATTACTTTTTCATAATCCATGCGCTTTGGTCCGACAATTCCTATCGTACCCTTTACGCCCTCACCCAAATCATATGTCGCAGTGACAACACTGCAGTCCTTCATGGTCTGGATTGGAGATTCATTTCCTATATAAACCTGAATGCCTGTTCCATTGTCCTTCTTCTCGGAATCGGATAAGGATTCAGTAACAAGGCTTGCTAGCTCTTCCTTTTCCTCAAATGCTGACAAAAGTGTCGCTGCATTATTGGAATCCGAAAGCTCAGGATACTTCAGTATATTTGTTGCTCCGCTGGTGTAAATCTTAAGATCCTCACTCTCCGCGAAGGTCTGTGCCAATGCATCAATCACATCAGAGACAATTCCTGAATGAATACCGGCTCTCTCCTTTATGCTTGCAATGTTTCCAAGATTAATCTCGTTCATTGCGAGTCCGTTTAATGAGGTGTTAAGCAGAATGTTGAGCTTAAGTATCGTCTCATTGTCAAGCGGCTCATATAAATCAAGCATCTTGTTTCTGACCATATTATTGTTCATAACAATTACTGCAAGCAGGTGCTGGTCGTCAACCTGTGAAAGCTGGATGAATTTCACCTTGTTGTGATTGACATCCGGTGCAGAAACAAGTGTGGCATAATTGGTATTGTTTGCAAGTACCTTTGCCGCCTGCTTTAACACCTGCTCCATCTTCTCGGTATTTTCAATGACCAGCTCCTTCATATCAGAAAGCTCTTTTTCCTTCTTATCATTTGTCTCTATAAGATGGTCTACATATAATCTGTAGCCCTTATCCGAAGGAATTCTTCCTGCTGAGGTATGTGGCTGTACTATATAGCCCATCTCCTCTAAGTCGCTCATCTCATTTCTGATTGTTGCCGAGCTCAGATTAAGATCTGTATATTTTGAAATTGTACGTGAGCCAACCGGCTCTCCTGTGGCGAGATAATTGCGGATGATTGCATCCAGTATGGTAAGCTGTCTCTCGCTCAATTCTAGTTCTTTGTTTTCATTTTCCATTGGTCACACGCTCCATCTGAAGTATGCTTTTAATTTGTTAGCACTCTGTATTTTGGAGTGCTAATTTTTTATCTGTACATAACATACCACCACCTATTAGCAATGTCAACCCTCGAGTGCTAATTTTTTTAATAAAATTTTTGAAACCCTTGATTTTACTGGGTTTTCAAGCTTTATAAATTTTCTATTAAATTGATTTTGGCGTTTACTGTACCATTACTGTACCATTTTTTCATTTCATGCTTAGCATCATATGATACAAAAAAGCAGTCGATCCTAAATGTGAAAGACTGCTTTATATCATATTTCTTATTGCTTTGTGTGTATATTTAGCTGATTGTCTATATCCCGTCCTGCCATATTTTTATGTTATGCAATAATCACCAGTCACTATCCCAGTCACTGCCACCTGAATCCCAGCTATCACCGAAATCCCAATCATAATCGCTGTCATAATCACTGCTCGAGCTGCCTGAGCTCTCATAATGGTCTTCATAATAGCCGCTATTTTCAAATTTGATAATCGAACTGTCCCACACCAGATCTGAATAGTCAAAGCCATATAGAGATTTGTTATCCAAAACCTCCTGTGGAACAGCCGAGCGGCTGATTTCATTATAATCATAGCTGTCGTCATCGTATTCGAACCAGCTATAATGACTGTTTACATAGACTGTGTCATTATACTTAAAGTAATCTGTTTTGCAATAATTGTGTATAGGTGTAATGAGCACAAGTGCAATTAGAAGAACAGTAATAAAATAATGCATGGCATGGCGCATTGCACTGCCTTTTGGCTTTTTAAGCCATGCTGCGTACATTCCAAACGGCTTAAACCTTTTGTGATTTTCAATAAAGTCTGTCAGGAAAAATGCGCCTACAATACCGGCAATACCCGATATCAGCAAATCCCAGCCAATGCCCTTATACGTATCATTGAGTGCAAATCCAACTATAATCAGGACAATGAACATAACAATGCCTATAACCATAGCAATAGATGGCTTAATGATATACTCATTTACATTTTTAGATGAAAATGTATCTGAAAACATCTTCTTCGTTTCCTGAGCAAAATCCTCATTCGTATGCTTCTGCTGATGCGCTTTTTGATTTAAAATCTCATCCTTTAATTTAAGATACAGCTCATTAACAGCATACGCCTCATCTGTACCCTGATATCGCACCGCCCGAGTGCCGTCGGCCTTATTTTTGTAGACGATAAATTCATTGCCATCCTGATAAATACCAAATGCCCTAGGCTGTCTGTAGTCTATTCCTATAAAAAATCGTGTGATTTCATATGGTGGAAGATGTCTGTCCTCGTACCATTTTGCAAGCTCTGCTATGGTCTTCGGCGTACCGTCTGCCGTCCTTTTTATTGAATTATTGCTGGCACCACAATAAGGGCACTGCTCAACAGTCTCCGGTATCATGGAACCACAGTATTCACATTTAATCTCCAATTTAATTCCCTCTGACTTTCTAAAACCTAAATTTCCATAAATATACTATCAAATATACTCCCCAAAGTCCATAAATCAGTTATTATTATTCCTAATCAAAATCTGTATGATTTTATCATAATTTTCCGGTCTGTGTGGAAACGTACAGTCTGTGCATACCTTGATTTTTTTGCCATTCTTTTCTATGTAAGTCTTACTTCCGGGACAGTTTGACATACTATACATGGGACAATAACAAAACAAACAATTAAAGTCATCCGAAAGTCCCTTGTGACACGGAAAATATTTGCAATCTTTGTTTTTAAAGTATTTATAAGAGTTTTCCATTTTTATTCCTTCTATATTCATATGCTTTTCTCACAAGGCTCTCTGCAAAATGCGGATTTGACGGATAATACAGGTGCGGAAATCCAAGCCAGTAATTATCACGGCTTATCACGCAGTCGTAGTTTCTCCCTGTGGCCGGCTTGGTCGCAATACAATCGGCTCCGTTATCGGTGCTGTCGTAATAATGAAATTCATGCGCCTTTATTTTTTCATTTGGCGGTAGAAAATTGCTATGCTTTTCCGCAAGCTCAATATATCCGAACCTGACAAGCTTTCCCTTAAAATGACACCCACCATCCAGTGCCCCCACAAGCTTCGACTTATTCATATCATTTTGTATATCTGCTTTATTTTGTGTATCAGCATTGTTTTTTTCATCATTATCATCACAGATGTTACGGATATATGTGTGAAGATACATAAACCCTCCACACTCTGCAACCATCGGTATTCCGGCTCTAAACGCTTTTTTTATGGCATTCAGCATAGAAACGTTTTTACTCAATTCCTTTGCATACAGCTCCGGATAACCGCCTCCAAGCAGCATTGCATCACAATCCTCTGGAAAGCTGGTATCGTGCAGTGGCGAAAAATACAGTAATTGTGCTCCGCATTTTTCGAGCATTCTTAGGTTATCTTCATAATAAAAACAAAATGCTTCGTCCATGGCAACAGCTATGTTTACGGTATTATTTTGGTCTTGAAGCCTCATCAGCTCTGCATTTTTTAAGGTTTGACGCTTATCTTCATCTGCATTTTCGCTGTCACCAATTTCATCTGCCGCTTCTGCTATATCTATAAACAAATCCATATCTATTGTCTTTTTTAGTCTGTCGGCAGTTTCATTAAGCTGTTTTTTTATATCTGAAAGTTCATCCGGCATGACAAGCCCCAGATGTCTGCTTGAAAGCCCGATATCCTTCTGTTCCGGAAAATACCCGACTACTTTTACGGAAAGATTCTTCTCTATCAGAGGCTTTATGATGTCATAATAGCCCTTCGACATCCGATTGAGCAGAACCCCCTTAATCAAGTGGTGCGTGTCATACTGCAAAAAACCGGCTATAAGAGCAAGCACTGACTTCCCCATGCCCTTTGCGTCCACCACGAGTATTATCGGAGTCTGCGTCACCTTTGCCAGATGGTATGACGAACCCTGCTCATATATTCCGCCAAGCCCGTCATATAATCCCATCACGCCCTCAAGCACCGCAAAATCATCATCGGCTCTTTCATCTAAGAAAAGCTGCACTGTTGTCTTTTCGTCCGTAAAAAACGTATCGAGATTTTTGGATGGTACGCCAAGCACCTTTTTGTGAAACATCGGGTCAATATAATCAGGTCCGCACTTATATGATGATACGTTTTTTCCGCTGTCCTTTAAAAGCTGCAGTAAAGCGCAGGTTATCATTGTTTTTCCACTGCCGCTTTTGGGTGCGGCTATCATAAAACGATTTATTTTCATGTATTCATCCTTTATTTCATCATATACCTTAAAAATATCAGCCTTCGATGATTTATTACGGGTTGTAGCATAAAAGCCCAGGTTAAAATTCAAACGAACATATCCACACCGGATTTTCTGCCTGCATCAGATGGTAATGTCCTATCTGCTTTGAGCGGCTGACCTGCAGCTGCACGATATCCTCATTTTTCACATCATATGCCGACAATATTTCCTTTATCTCACAAATTGTTTCCATGGAAATTGCATTTATCACTATACGGATATGTGGATTTTTTGCTTTAAGAGCCTCTATTATCTCATTTAGATTGCCACCGCTGCCTCCGATAAATGCGTGTGTCGGCACCGGAAGAGTGTCCATTCCGTCAGGAGCCTTTGCATTTATCACATGGATATTTTCAAGTCCATGCTTTTCTTTATTTTGTGTGATAAGCTGCACGGCATTTTCCTTCTGCTCGATGGCATAGACCTCCATATCATCGGAAAGTGATGCGGCCTCTACCGCTATGGAGCCGGTTCCGCTTCCCACATCGTAAAGCACTGAATCCGATTTCAAATGAAGCTTGCAGATGCTTACATGCCTTATTTCCTCTTTGGTCATCGGAACCTTTTCACGGATAAATGCTGCATCACTTAGCTGCGGTGTAACATTTTTTGCAACCGGATTGGGATTTTTTATCATACAGATATACAGTCCCTCCCTTTTAAGCTTTGTGCACTCCTGCGGCGAAAGCTGCGATATAGTTTCATCCGGATATGATAGCTGATATCCCACAGTTACCGAGCATTTTTGTAAACCATACCTTTCGTCACTGCTTAATAGGTGTCCAAGCATATTCACATCCTTTACACCTGACATCAGCATAAACGTTTTTGCATGGAGGCTAATCCGTGATGTGATATTAGAAAGCTTTACTCCGTGGATGCTGCAAATATATGCATCGCTGTAGGTTTCACCGACCGCTGCCGCCATATATGACACAGATGAAATTCCAGGAAGGATTGACACATCCGCATTTAATTTTCCTTCAGATATTTCATTTTTTATCGCCAGATACAGCTTTCTGCTTCCACTGTAAAAGCCTGTATCTCCCGAGAATAATATAAGAACATTACTGATTTTTGCTATATCTGCACAAATTTCGTATAGATAAGGAATAATCTGTTCTGCAAGATAATACGGCTTTTTGTCTATCTTCGCACTGTATTTTTCTATCATGCGGCTTGCGCCAAGTATAATATCAGCGCTTTCTATTGCATCTGAAACAGCTTTTGTCATACAAGCATCATTTCCCATTCCAATGCCGGCAAGCATGATATGAAGCTTGTTATATTTCCTATCAATATATTCACAAACAGCTTCAAATGACATTCCATCATCCTGCACGCTTTGTCCCACAATATAGACCGGAATATTTTTATTTTTTGCGGCAGCTATTTTCTCAATAAAGCCCCCGGCCGCACCGCTTTTTTTGGTGACCAGACATCTGATATCATACTGGTCAATAAGTGCCTCATTAAGCTGTGTGCTAAACGGTCCCTGCAATGCCAGAATGTGCTTTCCTGTAATATCATTGTGCATGCACAAGCTTATGCTCTCAAGCCCCGGAAGCACGCGCACATACAATCTTTCCCTGACGTCTGAGGTTTTACAATACACTGACAGCTCCTTGCTTCCTGTTGTGAGCAGTATATTTCCGTCTGTATTGTTAAGTGCCTTTGCACATGCTTCATTGTCCTCAAAATAGCGGATATTATCATAATCTGCTGATATATCCGTATCTCTTTTAAGACGCACATATTCGATATTTTCTGATATGCTGCTATACGCCTGATTGTCTGTAACAGCATGTGCCTCGTTAAACGCATAAACTGCCTGCTTTATATTTTCGGTAACAATGGCTGCATACGGATGGGTTGCATCCACTATGAGCTTACATTTTTGTTCCGCAAAGAAGCTTCTCATGCCTTCGCTGTCCATACGCCCCATATGAACATGCGCGAACGGATTTTCATGCAGCACGATTTCACCGTATTCTGTTGCCACGCAAACCGTATGCTCTATGCCTCTTTCACACAGATGCTCTGATAGCTTACGTCCCTCTGTTGTTCCTGCAAAAATCAGTATTTTACTCAATCTGATATCCTCTCCTTGTGACAAGCTTTCCGTCAATTATTTGTGTACCCTCATTGCCGATAAATACCGTCGTAAACATGTTGACCTGTGCACTGCGGAGTTCACCGAGAGTACAGACCGTATAGCTTGTTCCCTCACGTCCGATATTTTCGACATAGCCACATGGTCGTTCCGGCTCTATCGCACGAAGCAGAATATCACAGGCTCTCATCAGATAATCCTTTCTCTTGTGACTTGACGGATTGTACAGTGCTATGACAAAATCACCCTCTGCAGCAGCCACAAGACGCTTTTCAATCTTATCCCACGGTGTGAGCAGGTCACTTAAGCTGATGGTACAAAAATCATGGTTTAATGGTGCTCCAAGCACTGCCGCACCACTGTTTGCCGCTGTAATGCCGGGTATTACCGAAAGCTCTACGTTATCGTATTCCTGCCCAATCTCATACATAAGAGAGGCCAGTCCGTATATTCCGGCATCGCCACTACATACAAGGGAGACTGTTTTGCCCTCAAGTGCCTTTTTAAAGCACAGCTGGCATCTTTGTTTTTCCTGACGCATCGGAGTGGTCAAAAGCTCTTTTGTCTGGAATTTTTCTCCAAGCAGCTTTATATATACGGTGTATCCCACTATGACATCACTCGCTTCCAGGGCGTCAATCGCCTGCTTTGTCATCATGCTTTCAAAGCCCGGCCCCATACCTACTATGTAAATTTTATTCATGTTAATCTCCATCTCTACTAATTTATGTAACCATGCAGCTATTTGCAATTTTTTAATGATATGAGGGTCAAAAGGTATTTTGCCCCTCATTTATGATTAATCAGGATACCTTGCTGCCGCAACCGTTACACTGTCATATTTATGTTTTTTATAAATAAGTTCTCCTGCTTCGTTACATTCCCTAATGCATGCAAGCACTGCTGCACGCTCGCACACGTTGTCCACTCCAACATGCTCCCTGACAAACTGCGAGGCACTGAATTCTCCCTGCACCGCCATGAGCTCATCCGCGGTATAAGTGACAAAATCTATCCTGTTTCTATCGCAAAATTCCTTTATTCCCGGTTCATCTTTTTTCACATCTATTGATGCAATCATGTCTATATCCGAAATATCTATTTGTAGCTTTAAAAGACTTTGTCTGATTGCCCTGTCAATATTTTCAAACGCTGTATCCCTTCTGCACCCAATACCAAGTACAAATTGTGTGGGTTTTAAGTAAATACTGCCATTTTTAGGGTCCTTTGCTTTTTCGCATGATACTACAATATCAGCTCCGTAAACAGGTGGGAAGTCCACTGTTTTTATTACATCAGCACTCATATCAGCTTCATCGAAAAATGCCTTTATAAGGCTTCTGTGCTTAGCCGGGATGTGCTCCCAGTCGACCGACATCGTAACCACTTCACCCGCCAATACCTTTGATGATACTCTGGCAATGCCATCTTTATTGACTATTGCAAGCCTGCATTTCTTTGCAAAAACATCAACTGCAAATTTATTATTGATATCAGTAGCGGTTGTTATAACAGGTGTGGCATTCATCAGTGCTGCTAATAATACAGCAAACTCATTGGCACCTCCAACATGCCCTGAAAGAATCGGAATAACAAACTTCCCCAGCTCATCTATCACAATAACAGGACTGTCTTTAAGCTTGTTATTAACAGAAGAAGCTATAGCTCTCACTGCAATACCGCATGCCCCGATAAAAATCAGAGCCTTTTTTTCACTCATCTGTGCAGCTGTCCAGTCCGATATATTTTGTGATATGTAGCCGGTATTTCTATAATTTTCATCGGTGGAATTTTTAATATTCTCATCCGATAATCTCGAGCATTTTGTAAAAACTTCCACCTCATATGCACTTTTTTTTAGCTTATGAGCTATGTCACATGACAGCTCATAGCCCTTTTTTGTGAAGCTTACAATGCAAATTTTCATATTTTCAATTCCCATATTTATATATTCACGCCTTTTTTCAGTCGTTATCCTTTGACTCTACAGAAGCCTTGCGATACTCTGTCGAAAAATCCGGTGCGTAAAGTCTTGATTTCTCGTAATGCCGGTGAGCTATGACATCCCCCACAAGCACAATCGCTGTCTTTGTGATATTGTGCTCTCTCGCAGTCTGCTCCAGTGTAGCGACAGTGCACACGTATGCCTCCTCCTGTGGCCAGGTTGCCTTGTATACAATTGCAGCAGGTGTCTCTGCCGCATATCCTCCCTCAATAAGGCTTTCCGTAAGCTTCTCTAAAAGCCCGGTGCTTAAGTAAATCGCCATGGAAGCGTGGTGTGCGGCAAAGCTTGCTATGCTCTCCTTAGGCGGCACCTTCGTGCGCCCCTCCATGCGTGTGATGATGAGCGACTGGGAAATACCGGGGAGCGTGTACTCAATGTTGAGCGATGCAGCAGCGCCAAAGCACGCGCTTACGCCCGGACAGCTCTCATATGGTATTAAAAGAGTATCAAGCTCATCCATCTGCTCTCGCACTGCGCCGTATATGCTTGGCTCTCCCGTGTGCAGGCGCACAGTCATTTTTCCGTCTGCCTCAGCAGCTTTCATGACTGCGATAACCTCATCCAGTGTCATTTTTGCACTGTTATATATTTCACAGCTCTTCCTTGCATAGTCCAAAAGCTCTGGATTAACAAGCGAGCCTGCATAAATTATAACATCTGCCTTTTGTAAAAGACGCATTCCGCGTACTGTTATTAAATCTGCTGCGCCTGTTCCTGCGCCAACAAAGTAAACCATTTTTCTGCCTTTCTGCTTTTTGCAAGCTCACCAAATTCGTTTGAATACATGATACAGTCTATCTCAAGTCTGCCCTTTGCCCTCTTATCCAGATAAAAGCATATGCGCTCCATCGCATAATCCATTACCTCATACAGCCTGCCGCTTTCCTTAAGTGCCGCCAAGGCCTCCTCTGTCGTAAGGCTGTCCATAATGCACTTTATGTATTCGGGCGCTACACCACACTTAAACGCAAATGCCGTCAAAAGCTCTATCCTGCAGTCTGCCTCCCTCGAATGAGTGTTCATGATGCCTCCTGCTACCTTTATGAGCTTTCCTATATGTCCTGTCAAAAGCATCCTCTTAAAGCCCATATCGGCTGCCATATCAATTGTTTCACCGATAAAGTTGGAGCATTTGACACTCCTGTCCAGATCATAGCCATAGCTTTCCTTCATAAAGTCAAGACCGTAATTTCCCGGCGCAACCGCCACATAATCATACCCAAACGAATATCTCTGCCTAAGCTCCACCCTTATCGTATCAATAAGAGCCTGTGAGCTCATGGGCTCAACAATACCGCTCGTGCCGAGAATTGATATACCACCAACTATCCCAAGCCTAGGATTAAAGGTCCTTTCTGCAAGCTCCTTTCCCTTTGGAACCGAGATTGTGATGTCAAGTGTCCCCTTAAAATCCAAAAGCTCACAGACCTCCCTTACCTCTTTTTCAATCATCTCACGCGGCACATGATTGATAGCCGCGTTTCCGACAGGCTGGTCTAATCCGGGTTTGGTGACTCTTCCCACTCCGTCACCACCGTCAATATTTATGATAACCAAATCCTGCTTTTTTTTGCATAAAGCACAGGTATCGGAATGCAAAATCCGTACAGAAGCATATATATATGCTCCTGTGGTCACATCAGGGTCATCCCCTCCGTCTTTTATCACAGCGCAGCTTACCTCGTTTTCACTTCTTTTTATGTCGGTGATATCAGCCGTGTAAGCTATTCCCTTAGGTGTCTGAATCGTTATTTTGTTTTTAGCCTTTCCGGTTAAAAGCATATATGCCGCCGCCTTTGATGCCGCCGCAGCACAGCTTCCTGTGGTAAATCCGTATCTCATAATCACTAAATTTCCTCATGCATCAGCCTCTATCAACCAGACTGTAAATCAGCGCATTGCATATAGCTGCCGCAATATTGCTGCCGCCCTTTCGTCCGACATTGACGATATACGGCACGCCTGTCTCCATAATTAGCTCCTTGGCTGCTTCCACATTGACAAAGCCCACCGGCACACCGATTACAAATGCAGGCTTATATATTCCTTTTTCTATCATATCGTACAACTCTATAAGCGCTGTCGGTGCATTTCCTATCGCAAAAATCACAGGCTTATCTATCCTTGATGCAAACTCCATGCTTACTGCCGCGCGCGTTGTCTTTTTCTCCTTTGCAATAAGAGCGACCTCATCATCAGCCATAAAGCAGTGCGCCTGTCCGCCGAATTTTGCCAGATATTTTTTATTTATGCCTGAAAGAGCCATGTTGGTATCGGTCACTATATCAGCGCCCTCTGATATCAGCCTTTTTGCGATAGCTACGGCGTCCTTAGAGTATTTAAGCGTCTGTATATAATCAAAATCAGCACTCGTGTGTATGACTCTTTTTGTTATCATCTCCTGATCAGCAGGCAGCGTAATCTGCATTTCAGACAGCTCATGTGAAATTATCTCAAAGCTTCTCTTTTCAATCTCCATCGGCTCTAACTGTTTAATTTTTTTCAATACACTCACCTATCACTTTCAATAATCTTACATTTTCATTAAATGTCTTTACCGCCACTCGAAAATACCCTTCCGAAAGCCCCACATAGTTGGAGCAGTCCCGTATCAGTATTCCCTTATTAAGCAGTATATCATATAATGGAAGCTTGCTGTAAAACAGTATGAAATCAGCATCACTTTTATATACCTTAAAGCCAAGCTTTTTTAGTCCATCTGACAGCAGCCTTCTTTGTCCGCTCACATACGATGCCGTTTCTTTAATATACTCTGATTTCCTAATGCATGCCTCTCCTGCCATCTGTGCCAGGACAGACACGTTCCACTCCGGCAGATTTCTTTGAACCTTTTGTCTTATTGTATCATTTTTACTGAGCATATATCCAAGCCTTACTCCCGGAATAGCAAAAAGCTTGGTAAAGGCTCTTACAACAATCAGATTGTCATAGTCACATAAAAGTGACAAAACAGAATAATTTTTTTCACAAAAGCCCATGAAGCATTCATCTGCCACCACATAAATATGCTTTTCTTTGCAATGCCTTATTATTTGCTTCATGAAAGTGCTGTCTGCAAGATACCCTGTCGGATTGTTTGGATTTGCGATAAAAAATATATCTGTATCATCTGTAAGCATATCCATTAAAGCATCCAGCCGTGCAGCAGGAGAAAAATCACTCTGCTCATCCAGCAGGAAATATCCGATATCACAGCCGACTGCACGAAGCACATGCTCATAGCCGAAAAAGCCAGGGGCCGGAAGCACTGCTTTTTTTGGCTTTATGGCATGAGCTATCGCCATAAAAAGCTCTGAGGCTCCGTTTCCGGGAATTACATCCTCGCTTTGTATGCTGCAGCCTTGCTGTGTGAAATACTCTGATATCGCTTTTTTAAGGCCACTGCATGCCATGTCGGGATATCTGTCTGCATACGAAAGTGCGTCACTCATAGCCTCTTTAACAGAATGCGGTATGCCAAGAGGATTGATATTTACCGAAAAATCCATATTTACTTTATTGTTGTATATGTCACCGCCATGGATGCTTTTCATTCAAGTCCTCCATCAATTCTTACATCAATTCTTCCATATTCAAAGCAATATTAAAACAAGACTTATAACCGCCACAGATAAAAGCTCACACAAAAACGCAGTAATATACATCAGCCTGTTTGCACGCTTTATATCCTCGTACTCTATCTCACGCAGACCGTCTCCTATGTATTTTTTCTTCACAAGCTTCCCGAAATACACTGCATCACCCGCCAGCTGCACCCTTAAAGCTCCCGCACATACGGACTCTGTCTGGGCTGAGTTGGGGCTTGCGTGATTGAAACGATCTCTTTTAAAGATGCGGTATGCATTTTTGCCATCAAAATGCCTACCACCGATAAATGCCGCAGCAATCATCAGATATGCACTGATTCTTGCCGGTATGAAATTGACCACATCATCAAGCCTTGCAGCAAATCTGCCAAAATACATATATTTATCATTTTTATAGCCAAGCATCGAATCCATCGTATTCACAGCCTTGTATACAAAGCCAAGCACCGGCCCACCGATTGCCGTGTAAAGCATAGGTGCAATCACTCCGTCAGATGTATTTTCAGCTATCGTCTCAACTGCCGCCCTTGTGACACCTGCTGCATCAAGCACAGATGTATCTCTGCCAACAATCATGGAAACAGCCCTTCTTCCTGCATCAACTCCATCTGTCTTTAGCGCATCGTACACCCTCATGCTCTCCACCCGAAGACACTTTGTGGCAAGAATCTGCCACGTCATGACAGCCTCTGCTATTACCCCGGCATATAAATTTATACTGTATGCTGCCACAATAATAATTACCGACATTGCAAAAGTTGCAAAAATTACAGTAAAAGCAAGAAGCATGCCTCTTTTATATTTTATTAGATTTAATTTTTTTTCAGAGATATTATATCCGGCATCACAATTAAGCCTCTTATCGAGAAAAGAAATGAGTGAGCCGATAAGCCTGACCGGATGCGGTATAAAATGCGGATCTCCTATTAATAAATCAAGCACAAAGCCTGCTATAAATGCAAAAATATGATAACACATATGTTAGTCCTTCTTAAATAAATCATAGCGATATGGGCACTATTTCATTAAACACAATCTCATTGCCCTCAACCGCCACCTCACACGAGTAGCCACAGCCGTTTTTCACCTGGTAATCATAGTAATCCATATCACAGTAATGGCTCATTATCGCCATGATAGTCCCTCCATGCACAAAAAATACTATTTGTATCTCTTTATCAGGCATAGCCCTCTTAAGCTCTAATGCCTGTGTGAGTGCCCTCTCAAAGCCACATATACTCCTTTTGCAAAACTCTTTTCTGCTCTCTCCGTTTGGAAAGGCAAGTGTTCCACCACTGTCAATCCACGCCTGATATGAGTCCCTGAAACGGATATCTGTGCTAAGTTCCTTATAGCTTTTTAGCTCCCATTCACCGAAATCCATCTCTGCAAACTCTTTTACGGTATGAATTTTATGGTGCTGTGCGACCGGCAAAATAATCTCTGCCGTCTGTTTGCAGCGCCTCATTGGACTGGTAATAATTATCTGCTCCTTTAAGCTATTTTCCTCCAAAGCCTTGTATACACCATTAATTAGCGCATTTTTAAGCTCAAAAACTCCGGCTTCATCGAGTGGCTCATCTGTCCTGCCCAGATATCTGTGCTCTCTGTTTGAGACAGTGCAGCCGTGTCTTATAAATATACAGTTTATTTTATTTTCTGACCGATTCCACATATTACGCGAACTACCTCGTCTGCTTTTTTTGCAAGCAGTATCTCTGCTCTGCCTGTCTGCTCCCTGTACTCTCTCTCAAACGCATCAAGAGGCACTATGCCGTTTCCAATCTCATCAGCAATGACTATTGTATCCTTATTTTCCTCTGCAAATTGCATAAATTTCAAAATATATTCCTGCAACGGAAGCTTATTCTCAAGCACAGCCCTGATAAAATAATGAAATTTATCTATTATGAGTATACTCTCATCATCGACGGCAAAATCCCATGGCCAGTCCTTGTATGATTCCTTATCATCACAAGCATCATCCCTTAGGAAAAAGCAGTCGTACACATCATATTTTTCTGTTTTTTCTATCATATTTTCGAGCACATAATCAAGCTTTCCCTGTGCCACTCCGCCTATCACAAGCTTCATATTTTCTCCAATTCCAAAGTTTAAAATTCAAAGTACAACTTTTATCAAAATTCTTATCCGTACCATTCCTATATACAAAACAAATATACTAAATAATAAAAGAGACACCACCCAAAGCCACTGCCATGGCGCACTCACATATACACACAAAATACCCTGCCGTATCGCCTGTGATGCCGCCAAGCTCCTTTTTTGTTTTCACATAATAATACCAAAAGCTAAGTGCTGCCGCAATGATCATGGCCACCGCATAAGGCAGTGACACAATAAATAAAACAGCCATACACAGTGCAAGCTGTATGTATAGTGCTGCCCTGACAATCGTTCTGTGTGCAGTGTCCGCAAACATAAATAACAGCCCATCGCTTTTTGCCGATTTAAATGACACAACAGCTATTCCGCTTAAGCACCTTGAGATGAAAAAGCCTGCACAAAAAACAATAAATGCTTTATCATCCATTATCTGAGAAAAGGCTCCCATGAATAATAATCCGTAGGCTGCAAGCATTATAACGGCAAATGCTCCTATATGTGAATCCTTAAGTATTGCAAGCTTTTCCTCCCTCGGTTTGTATGAATGAAATGCATCCATTGTATCCATAAAACCATCTATGTGAAAGCCTCCCGTAACCGCTATCGGAATGAGTGCACCTATGCATACATAGCAGATATCCGCCACTCCAAAATGAGAATATATATATCTCCAAAGCATAAGAAGCAGTCCAATCACAGCTCCTATCCACGGAAAGAATACCAGCATGTACTTCATGTCATCATCATTCCATTTAAATTGTGGCATAGGTATCTTTGAATACATGGAAAAAGATACTATGCACGACCTTATTAACTTCATAATACACTTAACCTCCACACTGCTTCACTTAACCGCAACAGGAATGCCTGCAACCACCTCAACGACACGCTCTGCCATCGCAGCAAGCCCTCTGTTTACAATTCCCATTGCCTTTATGTAATTCATCGTTGATTCATCATAGCAGACTCCGTCTTCAAATACATTGTTTGTCACAATAACAAGCTCCGCAACATTTTCACTTAAGATACTTACCTCTTTTAACACCTTTTTACTCACACGGCTGATTTGAGCAGTCTCATAATCCTTCATATTTTCAGGGGCATCCAAAGCCTCTTTTTCAGTTTCGGCAGCCTGCATACCGGAAACATCTACAGGTGGAAACATCTCATTTGCCACAAGGTTTGACATACACTCAAGCAGTGCTGACCGCCCGGTTTTTAAACAGTTTTCAGATTGCAGCTTTTCAACTGCCTTTTTAATATCACGAGGCTGCTCGATGGTAATAAAGCCTTTTCCGGCACGAAGTCTTCTGTGCCTGTCTATCTTCCGCTGTCCCTCATCATCAAATACCTGCATGGTAGCAATGTAATATTTTTCTTTGTATCCCTTTTCATTTGACACGTGACAAATATACTTTTCTGCATATGCTGATTTGCCACTGCCGCTGCCGCCTGTTATAAGTGTAATCATCTATACGTACCTCTCATACTGTGATACCGAGATATCGTCGAAAGTTGTCCGTCCTTTGTATACGCTAAGTGCCATATCCAAAAGCGCAAACATCATCACGGCACCTGTTCCCTCTCCAAGCGCAAGGGATGCTCTTATGACAGGTCTTACGGAAAGTGCCTCACACAAAAGCGCCACTGCAGGCTCCCTGCCCTCATGGGATGGAATGATAAAATCAGTAACTCCGGAAAGAAGCCTTCCTGCTGCCAACGCTGAAACCATGCTTATCACTCCGTCGAGTACAACAGGAATATGGTATAATGCACCGCCTATACATACTCCGACAAGTCCTGCAATATCGAGTCCTCCGACTGTCATAAGTATCTCAAAGGTGTCCTTATTATATAAATCATACTTTTCTATTGCGCTCTCAATTACACGGATTTTTCTCTCAAGCCCACTGTCGTTTAAGCCTGCTCCTCTTCCTGTCACTGTGGCCACATCGCACCTTAGCATGGCGGCTGCCATTGCCGCGCTGGTGGTGGTGTTTCCTATACCCATCTCACCGGTTGCAATAATTCTGCAGCCGTCTGCCTTACACCCACGCACTATTTCTATACCTGCTGCAATCGCTTCAAGTGTCTCAGCCCTTGTCATGGCAGGCTCTTTTGCAAAGTTTCTCGTGCCCATGCGCACCTTTCTTTGAAGCAGCCCTTTAACACTCTCGTCACTGTTTATTCCTATATCCACAGGAATTGTATCAGCCCCTGCAGTCATTGCCATGCGTCCGACAGATGAAGCCTTCCTTGCCATGGATTTTGCAACTGCAAGTGTCACCTCCTGTCCGGACTGGCTGATGCCCTCAGCAACCACACCATTATCCGCACACATAATTATGACAGCCTTTTTTGAAATATCTATATTTTCATCTCCCAAAACAGCGCCGATTTTGGCCGTTAATAGCTCAAAATCACCCATGCCGTCGAGCGGCTTTGCCACCGAATCCCAGTTTGAACGGATTTTTTTGTACATTTTTACATCAGGTGGCGTTATTTTTAATTTTTTTAATTCTTCAACTGTAAAATGGTCAGAAATAATATTATTTTCAATCATATCTTGCCTCACGAAGCATGCCGTACACTGCATCCATATCCAGATACTCCCTCAGTGTATCCGCAAGCCTGTCATACTGTTTTTCTTTGAAGCTCTTATAGCTTACAATAGTGCTGTCATTCACATCAATGCCCTTTTTATCGGCAATATAATCCACTATCACTCTGGCAGCCTCTGCAGTATCAAAAATGCCGTGGATGTACGAGCCATACACATTTCTGCCATCAGATATGACATTATTTAACTCATTTTTCCTGTCAGCACAAGCCCCCTGCTCCTCTGAAGCTGCGCTATATGCGCTCTTACCCATATGTATCTCATAGCCCAGAAAGTGACAGCCTGAAAGCCTGCTCAATACCCCATCTACATGTGCTATTTCACCGCTTGTCTGAAGCCGTGTCTTGCTATCTTTTAGAACGGTATCTATAGGAAGAAGCTCCATGCCACGCATATATCCTCCCTCCTCAACACCGTCGGGGTCGGCTATTGAAGCCCCAAGCATCTGATAGCCTCCGCATATTCCAAAAACAGGTATCTCACAGGAGAGTTTTTTGACAGCGGCCTCGAGTCCGTTTTGTCTCATCCACAAAAGATCCCCCATCGTATTCTTGCTTCCCGGCAAAAATACGATATCCGGATGACGCAGCTCATTTACCGTTGACACATACCTCACTGTTACTTCGGACATCTGCTCAAAGACATTGAAATCTGTGAAATTTGATATTCTCGGATATCTGATGACCGCTATATCAATAAGCCCATCTGTCTTTTTGTCAAAGCGCTCTGTCAGGCTGTCCTCATCCTCAAGCTGTACATCCATATATGGCACCACTCCGGTGACAGGCACCCCGCCTCTCTCCTCAAGCATCTGTATCCCCGGGTCAAGGATCGTCTTGTCTCCACGGAATTTATTGATAATAAGCCCGCAGACACGATTCTTTTCCTCATCGGTTAAAAGCATAAGTGTGCCAAGCAGCTGCGCAAAAACGCCACCTCTGTCGATATCACCCACGAGCAGCACCGGTGCATCCACCATATGCGCAAGCCCCATGTTTACAATATCATTTTCCTTCAGATTTATCTCCGCCGGGCTTCCGGCGCCCTCAATCACTATGATATCCGCATACTCCTCAAGCTTTTTAAATGCCTTTTTTATATCCGGTATGAGAGTTTTCTTGTATGCAAAATACTCTCTCGCCGGCATGTTCTTAAGCACCCTTCCGTTTACAATCACCTGTGAGCCTGTATTATTTGTAGGCTTTAAAAGAATAGGATTCATGCACACCATAGGCTTAATGCCTGCTGCCTCAGCCTGCATCACCTGTGCCCGTCCCATCTCAAGTCCTTCGTCTGTTATATAAGAGTTGAGCGCCATGTTCTGTGATTTAAACGGTGCCACTCTGTATCCGTCCTGTCTGAAAATGCGGCACAAGCCCGCGACAAGAAAGCTCTTGCCTGAATTGGACATTGTACCCTGTACCATAATTACCTTTGCCATATCTATACCTGCTGTCTGAATTTATGTGGTAGTCTGTTGCTTTATCATGAATATTAAACTGGAGTGTGAACAGTAACTTCCTTAAAGCTGTGTCAATTGTTCCTCCAGAAAAGGAATTTTTATAATTTTTCCTGTAGAGACTGCATACTCATAAAGCCTGCTGTTAAACTGCTCATACGTGCCAAACTCTGTTCTGTCACATATAACGCCCTCGCATACATCAATAAGCTCCTTTGCCTTTTCAATAAGGGCATCGTCTACAGGCTCAAAGCTTCTTGCGCTGACAATCTCAGCAGAAAGCGCCTTTGCCGCAGGATAATCCAGATCATTTTCATAGATGATTCCTGTCGCAAACGGGATACCCTTTCGCTGTAAGCTCCTGAAGCTTTTTCTGCCCAGGCCCCCTCCTGCTATGACAAATATCCTCGCCCTTCCATCCGGTTTTTCCAGCTCTAAATCCTCTCCTGTTTCGTCAAAGCTTCCTGCCGTAATTCCAAAAAGCCCTGAAACATATTGGTCAGTAAATACCTCCTCGGGAGTTCCGTATCTGTCCACATATCTGCCATCTATACACAAAATATGGTCTGACACACGCTTTGCCATATCAAGCTCATGGAGCGACATGATAACCGTAAGATTCTTCTGTCTTTTAAGCCTTTGGAGTATTGATAAAAACTCAAGCTTGTACTTTATATCAAGATATGATGTAGGCTCGTCTAACACTATAATCTCCGGCTGCTGGCATATAGCCCGTGACAGCATGACGCGCTGCCTTTGACCATCGCTTATCTTTGTAAAATCCTTATCTTTTATCTGTGATACATTGACCAGCTCCATCGCCTCATCCACAGCCTTTTTGTCCTCATCCGAAAGTACTCCGAACCAGCCTGTGTATGGATATCTGCCGGTCGCAACCACATCATAGCAGGTCATAAGCTCCGTCTTTAGCTTATCAGTGAGCACAACAGCCATTTTCTTTGCAAATTCATTGCCATTCATCGTCACTACATCACTTTTATCAAGATATATCGTACCGCTCACAAGCGAAAGCTGTCTTGCAATACTTTTTAAAATAGTCGATTTACCGGCACCATTTGGCCCGATTAATGTGAGAATCTCTCCCCTTTTCAGGGAAAAATCAATATTTTCAATAAGCGGCCTGTTATCATATCCAACGGCCAGCTTTTGAGCAGTAAAATAATATTCCATCAGACATTTTTCTCCTTGCTGCGTCTTATCATGATAAACAGCACTACCGGTGCACCAAATACTGCCGTAACCGTGCTGATACTAAGCTCCGTAGGCGCAAACATCATCCTCGCAAGCAAATCACAAAACAGGCAGAACACCGCTCCCCCAAGGAAGCAGGCCGGTATCATATATATAGGCTTTGTGCTCTTTAGCATGCTTTTTACTATGTGTGGCACGGCTATTCCGACAAACGATATCGGTCCCGCAAACGCCACTATACATGCGGAAAGCAGACTTGAAAGCAATACCAGAAGCACCCGGATGCGCTTTATGTTTACACCCAGATTTACGGCATATGACTCTCCGAGCTGATATGCCATAAGAGGCTTTGACATTAGAAAAACAAAAACAAATGTGATTCCCACCACAATGCTCATCACCCCAACGCTGTCCCAGGTCATGCCCGAAAAGCTTCCCCTTGACCAGTTATGCAGGTTTACTATGTCCGAATCATCTGCAAATGTCACCACAAACTCCGTCACCGCAGAGCATATGTAGCCAATCATGACACCGCTCACCACAAGCATTGACATGCTGCTTACCTTTCTTGAAATGATAAGCACAAAGCCCATTGAAAGCATTGCTCCCAAAAACGCTGCTGCAATCATGGCCAGTGAGCTCACACGTATGGCATTTCCAAGTAAAAATACCATAACAAGTGCCACAATCATCTTAGCCCCCGATGATATGCCGAGCACAAAAGGTCCCGCGATTGGATTATGAAAAAAAGTCTGCAAAAGATATCCTGCAAGCGCTAATGCCCCGCCCAGTATCATCGCTGCGATAGCTCTTGGCATGCGGATATCCCACACAATACGTCCTACCCTGTCTGAGTGGTCATAAAGTGTCGCAAATGCATCCTTAAATGATATGTGTACAGTTCCTATACACACATTCATGATAAGCAATATGATAATTAAGATTATAAGAATAATAAATGTTGTAAAACACCTTATTTTTCTGGTTTTTTCCATTTTGTAGCTCCGATTTTTATCTTTTTGTGCTATTGATTTTCCTGCATTCTGTCATATCCGGTAACAATTCAGCCCACCACACACATTCCACAAATCACAGTTATCTGAGCTTAAACAGATATTTCATGCCGCTGTCGGGTGCACCTGTAATCATCGAATGCATATCATCAATCATATATCCGATGGACATAGACTGCTGATACATATCGTTCGTGGTGCAAAATACATTGCCGTCTTTGACTGCCCTAAAATCAGCAAGCACCGGGCACTTGTCCAAAAGCTCATTCAGATTCTTCACACCGCCGTCTATCGCACTGTTATATATCAGATAGTCAGCATCTATTGCTCCATTGTAGAAATCCTCAAGCTGCATATTCATGGTTGACCTGCCTGTATCGTCGTCATTTGATGCATCAAAAATATATTTTCCACCGGCAAGTGAAATCATCTTTGGCACATAATCTGTGCTTTTGCGCACCTGAACCTGTCCATTGGATGTGATATAGAAAAATGCAACTGTATCACTTTTTGTGGCATCATCCGTATCGGTACCATCTGTCTTTGCGATGCGATTTACAATATCCACCTGCTCATTAAAGAGCTCATCGGCCTTTTCATCCCGGTCTGTGAGTGCTCCAAAGAACTTCACCCACTCCACTCTTCCAAGCGGCTCCTCCTCATAGCTTGAGTACTCGATTATTGAAGGGATATCAAAACTTTTAAGCTTTTCAGTTACCTGCGGCGAATGGGTAATCATAGTATTTTCTATGGCAAGAGAACAGTTTTCTGACACCAAAAGCTCATAATCGGGCTTTGAATATTTGCCGGCATATAACATCCTGCCACTTTCAAGAGCCTTTCTTGCACTGTCAATGTACCAGCCAGCACTGTCAAGCCCCGAAAATTTAATAGTGTCCACTGCATCAAGCTTGTCAAACATATCCATCACCCCTGATGCGACCAGATACAAATCACTTACAGGCTCCTTCAATACAATGATATCCTTGTCAATACCCTTTGGAGTCTTTCTGCCCTTTGGCACGGTAAGTATTTGGGTACCGTCCTTTGTAGTAAGTATCTTGTATCCACCCTCATAATAGTCAACGGAAAAATTCTTTGCATATAAAAGCTTCATACTGCTCTTATATATAAGACCGTTTTGTGCCTCTGCCTCAGTCTTCGATTCGGTATTCCCTGAATCGGAAGAAGGACTGTCACAGCCTGACAGCCAGAACAGTCCTATAATTGATATCAATATATATATAATTATCTTTTTTCTTCCATGCATAGCTTAATTATTCTCCATCCTCACCAAGCACCTCTGTAGCAGAATCTGAATGGAAGGTGAGTGTGTACTCAACCTCGTGCGGCTTGCTCATTGCAACTGTATCTCCGATAACCTGCATAGGTGTATCAAGCTTAACCGGAATTTCAAATACAGAATTGCCGTCTGTATTTACAGGCATGTATTTCTGTCCGTCAACTATCATATAGTCATAGTTTGGACTGCTCCACTGCACTGTTGCAGTAGCGGCTCCACCGCTTATAGTCACCTCAGCCGGTGATGCAATGCTCGCCTTACCGCTTCCGCCCTCGAAATCGAGATTGATATTGTATGTTCCGTCAGGAAGCTCTTTTCCTTCACTCTTAGATACGCTTGCATCTGCGTCCGCAGGTGTGGCATTTGAGACCTTTACCTTGTGGTCATACCATTTGCCCTTTGTACCGATAAGTGCAAGGTCAAATTCCTCATCCAAAACAGGAACCGGTATATCAAACGCATTAACCTCCTCAGTTGTGCCATCGCCATAATCGACAGTCTCTACAGTTGGCTCCAAAAGCTCAGCCTTGTCCTTTGAGGCATCCTTTGCTGTTCCCAAAAAGAGATTTACAATGTGTGTGGATGTAAGAGCAACATGTATTGTTGCCTTGCCATCCTTCACGGTGAGTGTACCTTTGTTGTCATATGCATCATTCACATGAAACATTGAGCTGTCTGTAGTAAACTCTGCTGTATATGTACCATCTGAAAGTGCTATCTTTTCTGTTTTTTCAGCCTTTTTTGTGCTCTCTGTCGCGTTCTGCACTGCTTTTTTGCTTTCTGTTTCAGCTTTTGCATTCTTATTACCGCAGGCTGCCAAGCTCATGGCACAAACCAGTGTCATTGCAACGATATAAGTAAACTTGTTTCTGAATAATTTTCTCATGTCTGATATACTGCTCCTGTTATTTTATAGCTTCCCCACTATACATTTAAGTAACTGCTACTTGCTCATGGCAGCCGCTGTATGCTCAACATAAAGCTTCTGGATACCCTCAATCTCACCAAGTCCGTTAATCTGTGTATCGATTTTATCAAACTTTCCTGATGCCTTAAACTGTGAAAGCCATGAATCATCATCACTTCCTGCCATATCATTGTTGGCATGGTCTCCTGCAACAACCATAAGCGGACGAAGAATGACGTTCTTGTAGCCAGCGGCTGACACCTTCTCAATGACAGACTCACATGATGTATCCTCCGGCTCACCCTCTACAGTTCCGATAAATACGTTCTCATAACCCAAAGCTGTCATCTGGCTCTGCATCTGGCTGTATGAAATCTTTGCTGTATGGCTTGTTCCATGTCCCATAAATACAAATGCTGTGCCCTCTTCCTTTGCAGCATCAAGGCTGTCATAGCCTGCCTTTTCCACTGCTTCCTCTGTAAGAATTTCTGCAACGGCCTTTTTATCCTCATTTACAACTGTTGCATCACTTCCAACCTCACCGAGGAGTGGCTCTGCAATCTTTACAGACTCAAATTTATCCTTATACTTCTCTACAGCCTCTGAAAGCTCATCATACTCTGCGCCATGCATCAGGTGTGTAGGCTGTACCACAAGATTCTTTACACCATTTTTGACTGCACGCTCAAGTGCCTGATCCATATTGTCAATCTTCTCGTCATCTCTTGCCTGTACATGATTGATGATAATCTGTGCTGTGAAGGCTCTTCTGACTGACCAGTCAGGATTTGCAGCTGCTATTGCATCCTCCACACCCTTGATATCAGCCACACGGCTGTCGTTGAAGGATGTACCAAAGCTTACTACAAGGATCTCGTTCTCGCCGATATCATCCTGGTTTCTCGGATCATCCTTTGAAGCATCGCCTGTATCTCTGCCGAAATAGTCAGGATCAGCATTTTCTCCCTCTACAAGCTCCTTCTGTGCGTCTGTGAGCTTGTCCCAGGCCTCCTTAGCCTCCTTGCACTGCTTGTCTGTATCATCTGTTCTCTCCTGCACGTAGATTGCATCGATTAAATCTGCCACATGCATTGCTGCCTCCTGATCTGCGTTTGCGCTTGTCTCACTCTCTGAAGCCTTAGATGCCTGTGTACCATTCTTTGCATCATCTGCCTTGCTTCCACAGCCGGTCACTGCTGTCATAGCCATAACTGCTGCCATCAGTACTACTACTAATTTCTTTTTCATGTTTTCTCCTTTTCATTCTCCTTGCAGCTATTAAGCTGCACATGTTTTAAATATGTAAGACGAAAACATTTAAAGCGTCAAAAATAAAAGCTCTTTGTACTATTATGTCAAAGAGCTATACATGTCAAAATCCTTCTAACACAGACTATACGGCTATCATAACCTTGTCTGTAATTATAATTATTTCATCACGTACAGCCAGTTACTCGTGGCTTGAAACACTATTGTTTCCGTACAACACAAAGGCAGGTATCCCGGCTTATATATCATTGCTTCGGCCGTCTTCCCGGTTGCCCAGTGACTTATTGGCCGTCACTCCTTAATTACGGTGACGAGTTCGTACAGGATTTGCACCTGTTTCCCTTTTCACCGGAGCCAGCTTCACATCGCCTGTCATAAATCAGATTCAAATGCTTGTCTGCTCCGACACCTTTATGCTACATATTCAGTTTCTTCGTGCGTTGCTTACGCAATCGCTTGGATTATTATATTACAACTTGTAACATTATTCAACAGATTTTTATCAGACGCTTTACAGACACATTTACAAAAGCGGCGCAAAAAGCTGCAAAATACTCTGCAGCAGCCTGCCTGCAAATGAGATATCATTTGTGCTTTCCTCATACACCTCCTCTGAAACCGCAAACGTCTCTATCGCATCCTCTTTTATTTTTCCGATGCACTGAGTTCTGTACATGTATACAAAATCCTCAAAATTCCAGTACATGCTCCTGAAATCCAGATTGCATGTGCCAACTATCGCAGTATCATCATCTGCCACAATACACTTTGAATGTATAAAGCCAGGTGTGTACAGATATATCCTTACCCCCGCCTCGATAAGAGGTCTGAAATTGGCTTTTGTCTGCAGATAAATGAGCTTTTTATCGGGAATCTCAGGTACAACAATACGCACATCAACACCTGACCTGGCTGCCGATACCATAGCATGTGACAGCTCCGTTCCAAGTATCAGATATGGTGTAAAAATATAAACATATTTTTTAGCTCTTGAGATGATACTCACATAAAGATTCTCTCCTACATCATCATGCTCAAGTGGAGAATCGCAAAACGGCTGGACAAAACCGCTTTCCTCTGACTGGCTGAAGGTATTGTGTGGATTCAAATATTCATCATGTACTGCATTGTCCTTATTGATATAATTCCACATCTCAAGGAACATCGTCGTGAAACTGTTTACACACTCTCCCTCTACACGGATACCGGCATCCTTCCAGTATCCAAACCTGATTTTTTTGTTGATATACTCATCTGCTATATTGTAACCACCGGTATGCGCCACACGTCCGTCTATCACCAGTATCTTCCTATGATCCCTGTCATTCATAATTACTGAAAGCATGGGCTTATATGGATTAAAGCGTCTGGTCTGTATTCCGATGCTCTCCATCTCCTTTATAAAATGTGGCGGAATGGCATTTATGCTGCCAAAATCATCATATATGATTCTCACCACAACTCCATGCTTTACCTTTTCTTTGAGTATATCAAGTATCTGATCAAGCATAACGCCACTGCCGATTATGAAATACTCCATAAAGATAAACTTTTCAGCTGACCTTAAATCTTTTAAAATGCTCTCAAAAGCCTCCTCACCTGATTTAAAGTACTCTGTGCAGTCCTCCGCATACAGTGGATATTTCTGATTTTGAGTGATAAGCCTGCTCTGTCTGTATGCATCCATATCCGTCTGTCTGAGTGTCTCATTTAGCAGCTCGTTTTCAGGCCGAAGCGGCGCATATGCTTCCACAATTCTTGCCATTCTTTTCTGTGTCTTCGACGTAAGCTCCGGTCTTCCGAAAAAGAAATAGCACGGAATACCAACGATTGGAACACTCAGTATCAAAAATATCCATGACATTTTTATATACATTTTCATCCGCCTGTTGACAATATAAAGCGAAAGCAATATGGCTGCCACATACAGCAGATCCTGAAACACCCTGCTGGCAACAGATGCCGTATAAAATAAAAAGAACCACCATATCATCTGTATGATTATTATTGTCGAAACTATAAAAAGCTTTGAAAGCAGTCTTTGTAATATTTTTCTCATTTAAGCCCTACCACAAAATTACAATTATACAACCTAATATTTCCTATATTATCTATAATAAATCTCTAATACATATTATAATATTCCCACCAATTTATCAACATTTATAATCCCCCACGATCCTTTGTAACTATCCCCTGCCCTGTCACATGTATTATACAGGGCAAGCTTAACCGCCTCCGGTCTCATATTTGGATTTTTTTCCAATAGAAGTGCTATGGCACCTGACACAATCGGTGTAGCCATTGAAGTACCTGTTTTTCTTACATATGTGCCATCCCTCGTTCCAAGGCTTATGATATCATGCCCGGGAGCCAGAATCTCAGGCTTTACAATACAGCAATCGGTCGGACCTTTGCCACTTCTTATATCATCAAAGCTTCCGACTGTTATTATTTTTCTTGAAATTCCCGGCACAGTTACAGAAAACGGTGCCGGGCCGTAGTTGCCCGCTGCTGCAACAACTACCACTCCCATATCCCACAATTCATCTATCAGCTTCAATATCTTAATACGCTCTGCTGTATCAGAACATGGCAGATATCCTACAGAGAAGTTGAGTATTTTTATATTAAGTCTGACACAGTTTTCTTTTATATACTTAAGTGCGCGAATTGAATCCGACGTCTGTCCCATGCCAAGATAATCAAGCACCTTAAACACATATAGTCCTGCCCCCGGAGCCATGCCTATATCTGCAGCCGATAATATACCGCACACATGTGTACCATGCCCGTTATCGTCATAACATGTCTCCTTTCCACCCACAAAATCCATAAAATGCTTTATGCACCCATCAAGCTGTTTGTGTTTAAACACACCCGTATCAAGCACTGCTATATTGACATTTTTACCACTATATCCATTTTTATATACCAGATTTGCATTTATACTATATTTCGCATTTTTCATTATTATTTTATTTTTTAATTTAGTATATGATTCGTTTTCACAATATGACACAGATGCACCTGTTTTGCCTTACATCATATCACCTTACTATAATTTCATATATTAAAAGGACTGCACCTGCGTGCAGCCCTTTACCTGGATATTATTGTGATACTTTAACGTATATTAATTAATCCTCTTTTACATCTTTCATAGAGAAGCTGATTCTTCCCATCTTGTCCTTGCCAAGGCAAACAACCTTCACCTTGTCTCCAAGTGTGAGTACATCCTCTACTCTGTTGATTCTCTCTTTTGCAATCTTTGAAATGTGAACCATTCCCTCTTTGCCAGGAGCAAATTCGATGAAAGCACCGAACTCCTTGATGCTTACAACTGTTCCCTCAAGGATCTGTCCCTGCTCAAAATCAGTTGTGATAATCTTAATCATGTCGATTGCCTTTGCAATCATCTCTTTATCTGTTCCGCAAACTGAAACAGCGCCATCATCTGTGATATCGATCTTGACACCGGTTCTGTCGATAATCTCGTTGATTGTCTTACCCTTCTGTCCGACAACATCACCAATCTTTGATGGATCGATTGTAATCTGCTCAATCTTTGGAGCCCACTCATTTACTTCTTTTCTAGGCTCAGCGATTGCCTTGCTCATGACCTCATCCATGATGTAGAGACGTGCCTCACGTGTTCTCGCGATTGCCTCCTCAACGATAGGTCTTGTAAGTCCGTGAATCTTGATATCCATCTGGATAGCTGTAATACCCTTATGTGTACCTGTTACCTTGAAATCCATATCTCCGAAGAAATCCTCAAGACCCTGGATATCTGTAAGTACAAGGAAATCATCATCTGTATCGCCTGTTACAAGTCCGCATGAAATTCCGGCAACCATAGCCTTAATCGGAACACCTGCAGCCATAAGTGACATACATGATGCACATGTTGAAGCCATTGATGTAGAGCCGTTTGACTCAAATGTCTCAGATACGGCACGGATAGTATATGGGAACTCCTCAATGCTTGGAAGTACAGGAACAAGTGCCTTCTCAGCAAGTGCTCCGTGTCCAATCTCACGACGTCCCGGTCCACGTGATACCTTTGTCTCTCCTACAGAGTATGCAGGGAAGTTATAGTGATGCATATATCTCTTTGTTGTGATATTTGCATCAAGTCCGTCGATTTTCTGAATCTCTGATAAAGGAGCAAGTGTTACAACATCACAAATCTGTGTCTGTCCACGGGTAAACATTGCAGAGCCGTGAACTCTAGGAATCAAATCAACCTCTGCTGCGAGTGGTCTGATCTGGTTGATTGCACGGCCGTCCGGACGCTTATGATCCTTTAAAATCATCTTTCTGACTGTCTTCTTCTGATACTGGTAAATAGCCTCGCCAAGTACTGCAAGGTACTCCTCATTGTCAGCGAAGGCTTCCTCTAACTGCTCTGTAATTGCTCTTATATTTTCCTCACGCTTCTGCTTCTCATCTGTGAATACTGCCTCCTCCATCTGCTCAGGAGTAACAATTTTCTTGATATCCTCAAACATCTGCTCCGGAATAGCACAGCTCTCATACTCATGCTTTGGCTTTCCAATCTCATCACGGATCTGATCCATGAATGCGATAACTGTCTGGTTGATATCGTGGCACTTGTAGATTGCCTCAATCATCTGATCCTCAGGAATCTCATTGGCTCCTGCTTCAATCATGATGACCTTTTCCTTTGTAGAAGCAACTGTGAGCTGTAAATCGCCCTCATCCCACTGCTTCTGTGAAGGGTTTACGATAAACTCTCCATCAACAAGTCCCATCTGTGTCATGGCACATGGTCCGTCAAACGGAATATCTGATATATGAACAGCAAGAGCTGTACCGATCATTGCAACTATCTCAGGACGGCACTCAGGATCCACTGACATGACAAGGTTGTTTAATGTAACATCATTTCTGTAATCCTTTGGGAAAAGAGGTCTCATAGGACGGTCAATTACACGATCTGTAAGGATAGCGTTCTCAGATGCCTTTCCCTCACGCTTGTTAAAACCACCCGGAATTTTTCCTACAGAGTACATCTTCTCCTCAAACTCAACGCTGAGTGGGAAGAAATCCACACCGTCACGTGGCTTGTCAGATGCTGTAGCTGTTGAAAGGACTGTTGTATCACCATACTTGATAAAAACAGCTCCGTTTGCCTGAGCTGCTACTCTTCCGATATCTACAGTAAGAGTCCTGCCGGCAAGTTCCATTGAATAACTTTTGTACATATTAATTCTCCTTAAAATTCTTTTGCAGAAGTGTATTCCTCTTCCGAAACTACTAAACAATACATGTACTCTCATGCACTCTTTAGTGGTCTCGGCTTACTTCTGCTTTTCAAAAAACAATAATAAAAACAATAATAGAGCGGAATAATAATTACCCCGCTCTAAAGAAAATACTATTTTCTGAGTCCTAAACGCTCGATAAGTGAACGATATCTCTCGATATCAATCTCCTTAAGGTATGCAAGTAATCCACGTCTCTGACCGATCATCTTTAACATTCCTCTTCTTGAGTGATGATCCTTTGGGTTCTGTTTGAAATGCTCAGTTAACTCTGCGATTCTTGCTGAAAGAATTGCAATCTGAACCTCTGGTGAACCTGTGTCATTTGGTGTTCTACCGTACTCTGCGATAATAGCCTGTTTCTTTTCCTTTGCGATCATTGTTGATCCTCCTTATATTATAATGCGCCCTGATAACTGTATGATGCTCAGCAATAGGTCGGAGTGTCCAACTACCGAACATGGGCAAAACCATACTTATGCAGTATAGCATAGTAAGCATTTGTTGTAAACTGTTTTTTTATTAATCCGGCAAATATCTTACGACACAAATCGGATTTCTGTAATATGCATTTGAAACCTTGATTCCATCACGCTTGTTGCTGGCATGTACAATCTGTCCGTTTCCGATATAAATTGCAACATGTGAGATACTCCTTCCACTTCCGTAGAAGAATAAATCTCCCGGCTTTGCTTCAGATGCACTGATTTTTGTGCCGTATGAAGGCTGTGCTCTTGATGAATGCGGTAATGAGATTCCATACTTTCCAAGAATTCTCATTGTGAAGCCTGAGCAGTCAACTCCCTTCTCAAGGCTTGTACCACCCCACACATATCTGTTTCCGACAAACTGTAACGCATACGATACAACAGATGCCCTTACATCTGATACGCCGTCACCATACTTCACCTGCTCTATTGTCTTTGCTGTAGGAAGTGCCTGTGCCAGTGTCACATAATCCTGTGATATATATCCTACCGAATCATCCACACTTATCTCAACCCAGCCGTCAGCGACAGAATTAACCGTGAATGCCTCTGAATTTCCAACCTGCGAAAGCACCGCAGCCTCTGTTGACTTCTCTGCACGCACATTCAGTGTTTCCGTATTTACTGTGGCAACCGTCTTAATCTCCTGTTCTGCAATAGCCTCTGCCTCATCTCCTGTCACAAGATACTGCTTGTTTACATATCCTGTCACCTTGCCTGATGTGACCTTGTACCATTCTCCGGCATCCTCAAGAAGCTCACAGGCATTGTGATTGGTAAGTATTCCTATTACCTCGCTGTCTGTCGAAGCTTCCTGTCTGATATTTAAGTTTCCGCTGCTGATAACCGACATACCAAGATTTGTGTAACCACAGGTCTGTGCGGCTGTCGGTGTCTGAGCTGCTTCATTTGCCTGTGCTGCCTCATTTGCCTGCTCAGACTCCTGTGAAGCATCGTCTGTCTGCGGTGCGCCCTGTGCAGATGCTGTTACAACATTGCTGTCATTTTGCGCAACAGTAAGCTCAGCTCCGTAGTATGTGAGAGCAGATGTCGCGCCTGCTGTAAGAAGCTCCGTAGCATCTGCCGCCTCTGTCAGACCAAGGGCCACCCCCGCATTGACTGTTCTGTTTTCCTTTAATGATGTTCTGGCATCTACTGTGCTGCTTGAACTCATAGATACAGCACCTATAATAATAGCAAACGCTACAACGCCTGCTGCCTGTCCTAATTTTAATTTATTTTTCATATAGCCTCCAGTTCATGCTATCCATAATCCCATGTTTACGAGTATATCACAAATTGTTAAAATGTCAATATTTCTTCGTAATATTTCCGTAATATTTGTCATTTTTTCGTTATTTTGGGTAATTTCGCAAAAAAACAGCCACACTAGAATGTGTGACTGCCTGCATAATTGATTGTATAATTGATATCTGCACTCATCTGGCTCTTTAACGCTTCTATTGAATCAAACTTCATCTCAGGTCTTACGAACTTATGAAGCTCTACCATGATATCCTGTCCGTAAACATCCTGCCCAAAATCTATGATATATGTCTCTGCACCGATTGGATTTTTGCCCTCTATAGTAGGCTTGCATCCTATATTGGTTACACCAAGGTACCAGTTGTCCCTGACAAGAACTCTTGACATATACACTCCCTTTGGTGGAAGCAGCTTATCGTGCGGCACTGAAAGGTTGACTGTCGGAATGCCAATAGTCCTGCCCAGTGCTCTGCCATGCACTACTCTTCCTTTTATGAAAAAGGGATATCCCAGCAGTTCATTCGCCTTTTTAATATGTCCTGCCGCAATCTCCTCGCGGATATAGGTACTGCTTATATCCCTTTCTCCATCCTTTATCTTGTCCACCACAATAAGCTCGTATCCAAGCTCTCCTGCCATCGCAGAAAGCAGCCGATGGTCTCCTGCCCTGTTGTGCCCGAAACGGAAATCATCTCCGACAATGATACACTTGACATTAAGACTTTTAACTATCCATCTGACAAACGCATCCGCCTCCATCGTCATCACCTGTGGCACAAACGGACACTCTATCAGATAGTCAATACCTGATTTTTCAAACACATACTCTTTTTCATCGTTTGTGATTATAACCTTTGACTCAACGCCAAGTACCTCCGATTTGGGAGGAATGTCAAACGTAAATATGATGCGCTTGTAGCCATGCAGATTGCTCTGTTCAATTTGCTTTTCCATCAGAAATTCATGTCCTCGGTGAAGCCCGTCAAACTTTCCAAACGAGATGACGGACGGCTCCTTGACATGAAAATCCAGAGTTTTGCTTATATATTCCATAATATCTGTATACTATTCTATTCCATAAAAATCTTAACCGGCTTAAACTCACCGGTCTCATCAAGATACGAATACACACCGACAAATATGCCCTCATGATTGTATACTCTGTATCTTATATCAGAGTCAGCACTGTGTTTTAAATAATCCGTAAGCACTGCCGGAATTTTATTTCCATTTCTGACAAGCTTATCAGCATCTGAAGCAGTATGCACTGCCGGCAGATTTTCGAATACTCCGTCAACAGGCATCACCATATCAAAGCAGCCTTCATCCACCTTTGACTGAATCTGCGAAAGTGTAAGTGCATGCTCTAAGTCAAAGCCTGCTACCCTTACTCTAAGCAGTGACTTCATGCAGCCATGGCAGCCCAGCCTCTCTCCGATGTCATTGCACAGCGTCCTGATATACGTGCCCTTTGAACAATGCACCGTCATCGTAACCTCAGGCAAATCAATGCTTTCAACCTTGATATCAAACACCTCTATATCCCTGGCTTTTCTCTCTATAACCTTGCCCTCCCTGGCAAGCTCATAGAGCTTTTTCCCATTGACCTTTAGAGCCGAATACATTGGCGGCACCTGCTTTTGTCTGCCAATAAACTGTGATATTGTATCATACACCGCCTGCTCAGTCACATTGACCTCAGCCTGATTTAAGACCTGCCCTGAAATATCCTGTGTATCTGTCTCCTGTCCTAAAAGCAGCACAGCTTTATAGACCTTGTCCTTATCTGTCAAAAGGTCACACACTCTGGTTGCCTTTCCAAGGCAGACAGGAAGGACGCCTTGCGCATCAGGATCAAGTGTACCCGTATGACCAATCTTCTTCTGGTGGAATATGCCTCGAAGCTTTGCCACAACGTCAAAGCTTGTATAGCCCTTTTCCTTGTATACATTGATTATTCCATTAACCATCTGCCCAAGAATCTCTCCCTAAATATTGTCCTTAATTGCCGTAAGGATGCGGTCTGTTGCCACCTCAAGCGGTCCGTCAATCGTAAATCCGGCGGCCTTTACATGTCCACCGCCGCCAAATACCGACGCAACCTTTGCCACATCATAATCACCGTTTACACGCAGGCTGCCCTTGTAGGTACCATCCTCATTTTCGTAGAGAAATACAGCAACCTTTATATCCTTTGTCACGCGCAGCTGATTTACAATACCGTCGAGATGCTTTGGAAGCACATCGTACTTCTCCATCTCAGCGCGCGATACTGCAGACAATATAACATCACCATTCAGATACAAAGCAGCATTCAAAAGCGCCTGCCCCATAATCTTGTTCTGAGCAAATGTCTTTGTATAAAATGTATCATCGATTATCCTTGAATAATCAATGCCCATCTCCATCAGGGAGCCTGCTATATCCATAGTCTTTTTTGAAGTGCATGAATACTGGAACACGCCTGTATCATGCACCATGCCTGTGTAAATACACTCTGCTATCTGTATTGTGATGCGCTCCTTCGGCAGAAGTTCAAACACAAGCTCACAGGTTGAGCTCGCATCCGGAAAGATGTAATTTGCGTCTGCAAAGGCCCCGTTTGTAACATGATGATCTATACAAAGTGTCCTTTTTGCAGACTCAAAATACTTAGCTGCACTTCCCAGTCTGCCTGTGTCACTGCAGTCACATGCTATGAACAGATCGTATACTGTATCATCCGCATAGCTGCTGTCAATCTCATCTGCTCTTTGCATGAACTTAAAGATGTTCGGGCTTGGCTCTAAATAAAGCCTTGCCTTTATATCAGGATAATAATCCTTTATGTAGTTGTATACCGCAAGTGTTGAGCCGACACAGTCTCCGTCCGGTCTCACATGACCGGAAACGGCAACTGATTGTGCATCCTTTAAAATAGAATCAATCTCTGTCATAATCAATCCTCTTTGTTAATCCTCTTTGAGATTTTTTGTTACTTCATCAATCTTTTTAGACATCTCAACACCATACTCTATAGACTGGTCTATGATAAATGTAATGGCAGGTGTATTTCTTAAATTGATGTTCTTTGCGAGAGTTCTGCGTATATATCCCTCCGCTGACTTAAGTCCTGCAAGTGTATCAGCCTGTGATTTCTTGTCACCAAGCACACTGATATAAGCCTTTGCTGTCTTTAAATCAGGTGCCACCTCGACAGCAACAACACTTGTCATGGGATTGATACGCGGATCCTTTATCTCACCGCGTATGATATTTGACAGTTCACGCATTACCTCTTCGTTGATACGAATATTTTTTATGCTGTTCTTTCTCATATAATCCCGCTTTCTTTTTATATTAAACCGTAACTATCCGAATAGCTACATTAATTCAAGATAAACAATATATGATTATCTCGGAACCTCTACCATCTTGTAAGCTTCAACTATATCGAATTCCTGAATATCATTAAATCCGTCAAATACAAGACCACACTCATAGCCTGTCTTGACCTCCTTGACGTCATCCTTGAATCTCTTGAGTGAAGCAAGGTCTCCCTCGAATATCTGCTCACCCTCTCTGCTAATTCTGACACGGCAGCCTCTCTCCATAAATCCGTCAAGCACATATGAACCTGCAATGTTTCCAACGCCTGAAGCCTTGAAAATCTGTCTGATTTCCGCATGTCCGATAACCTTCTCCTCAAATACAGGATCAAGCATACCCTTCATGGCAGCAGATACATCCTCGATTGCATTGTAGATGACCTTGTAAAGTCTGATATCTACGCCCTCACGGTCTGCTGTAGCCTTGGCAACAGGATCCGGTCTGACGTTAAAGCCAATGATGATTGCATTTGATGCTGATGCAAGGATAACATCTGACTCGTTGATGGCACCAACGCCGCCATGGATGACCTTGACCACAACCTCCTCATTTGAAAGCTTGACAAGACTCTGCTTAACAGCCTCAACTGAACCCTGTACATCTGCCTTTACGATGATATCAAGCTCCTTCATGTTGCCGGACTGAATCTGTGAGAACAGATCATCAAGTGACATCTTTGCCTTTGTATCCTCGATGAGCTTATTCTTCTCCTCTGAAATATATGTGTCAGAGAATGCCTTTGCCTCCTTCTCTGAATCGCATGCCACAAATGTCTCTCCTGCTGAAGGCACACTGTTGAGTCCAAGTATCTCTACAGGTGTAGAAGGCTTAGCCTCCTTTACTCTGCGGCCCTTGTCATCAATCATGGCTCTTACCTTACCATAGCTGCTTCCACATGCGATTGGATCTCCGACATGGAGTGTTCCTTTTTGTACAAGCACTGTGGCAACCGCACCACGGCCTTTATCAAGCTGTGCTTCAATTACGAGACCTCTTGCGTTTCTATCAGGATTAGCCTTGAGCTCGAGCACCTCTGCTGTGAGAAGAATCATCTCAAGGAGATTGTCGATACCCTCCTTAGTATGTGCAGATACAGGACAGAATATTGTGCTTCCGCCCCAATCCTCCGGGATAAGCTCATACTCTGAGAGCTCCTGCTTAACCTTGTCGATATTGGCACTTGGCTTATCTATCTTGTTGACTGCAACGATAATCTCAACACCTGCTGCCTTTGCATGGTTTATTGCCTCAACAGTCTGCGGCATTACACCATCATCTGCAGCAACAACAAGGATTGCGATATCAGTAGAGTTTGCACCACGCATACGCATTGCTGTAAATGCCTCATGTCCCGGTGTATCAAGGAATGTGATGTTCTGGCCATTGATTGATACAACAGATGCACCAATGTGCTGTGTAATACCACCTGCCTCACGGTCTGTAACACGTGTCTGTCTGATGGCATCAAGCAGTGATGTCTTACCATGATCTACGTGACCCATTACGCAGACTACAGGTGGACGAGGAACCATCTTGCTCTCATCCTCTTCATCCTCCTTGAGAAGCTCTGCAATCACATCGACCTTCTCCTCTTCCTCACATATGAAATTGAACTCTAAAGCAATCTCCTCAGCGGCTGCAAAATCAACTTCAGAGTTAACTGTTACCATCTCGCCCTTCATGAAAAGCTTCTTTACAATGGCTGAAGGCTGAACCTTCATCTTATCAGCTAAATCCCTTATTGTAATCTTCTCCGGAAGAGAAATTGTCTTAATCTCGTTCTCATCCTCTTTTGGCTGTGCCTTCGGCTGCTGTGGCTTTTTCTTACCGCCGTGCTTCTCGAGATTGATGTAATTCTCCTGCTTCTTTCCGAGCTTATCCTGCTTCTGGCTCTGATTGTGATTATGCTTATTCTTTCTATCGTTGCCTCTGTCGCGGCTCTCCTTTCCTCTTACATCATCAGGAGCTGCAACTGCAACTGTTTCTTTTCTGAAACGATTTCTGTCATCACCTCTGCTGCCTGTTCTATCGTTATTTCTATCATTGCTCCTGCTTCTGTCATTGCTTCTGCTTCTATCATTATTTCTGTCAAAGCTTCTGCCACCCTCTGCAGGACGTCTGGCGTCATTTCTGAAGCCTCGGTTATTGTCTCTATTATTGTCTCTGCTGTTATCTCGGTTATTGTTGTCGCGATTGTTTGTTCTTCTATCGCTGTTTCTGTCCGTATTTCTGCTTCTGTCGGCATTTCTGTCAGTGTTTCTGTTGTTGATTCTGTCGCCATTGTCCTGACGTCTGTCGCTTCTTCTATCAGCGTCAGCCTGACGTGCCGGACGCGAATTGGTTACCTTCATATCTGCATACGGATCCGCTGTACGCTCACTTATAGGGCGCATAGCTCTCTCTCCGACAGGTCTTGGCTTAATAATGCTGTGCTGCTCAGGACGTGATGACTGATTATCGCGTCTGCCATTGCCATTTCTGCGCTGCGAACTGTTATTTCCATTATTTCCGCTGCCGTTTCCACCATTTGTTTTCCTACCCTGCTTACTGTACTGGGCATTGAAAACTGCTGTGATGCTTGCCTTTTTCTTTGGTCTGTCGGCTGCCTTAGCCTCATCCTTTTTAGGTTCTTCCTTTTTAGGTTCTTCCTTCTTAGGTGCATCTTTTTTTACTTCTGTTTTCGCGTACTTCTTTCGTACAATTTGCTGTGCCTCATCCTCAAGACCGCTCTGCACATTTTTGACAGCAAACTGTGTGCCGTTTAATGTGTCTATGACTTCCTGCGACTTTATATTTAATTCTTTTGCAAGTTCATGAACTCTCATTTTTGCCATATATCTATTTTCCTCCATTATTCAGTTTTATTCGACTGCAGCTTTTTTATCACTGCATTTGCAAGGTTTTCATCCGTTACTGCAAGGGAAGCGCGAAACTCTTTGCCTATTGCATTCCCTAACCCCACCTTGTCACTATAAAAATAAATCGGAACCTCATAGAAAGCAGTCATATCCGAAAAATGCTTCTTTGTGTTGTCTGATGAATCATCTGCAACTATCACTAAAAATGCCTTTCCTGTCTTTACAGCTTTCTCTGTAGAAAACTCTCCGCTAACCACATTGCCTGACTTTGCTGCTAATCCCAGCATAGAAAGTACTCTATCTGTCAATTTGGTTCATCTCCTTTTCAAGCTCCTCATATACCTGTTCTGATACACTAACACCAAGGGAACGCTCAAGTGCCTTTGTCTTTTTAGCCTTTTTAAAGCATTCAAGGCTCTTACATATATAAGCTCCCCTGCCGTTTTTCTTGCCGGTGTCATCGAGAATTATGTCGCCCTCCGCAGTCTTTACCACGCGAATAAGTGACTTCTTTTCCTTCATCTCCTGACAGCCTACGCATTTGCGCATTGGAATCTTTTTATTTGCCATTACTGCTCATCACCACTATCTGCCGCATCATTTTCTGTACCTGCTGCTTCGTTCTCGTCAGCCTCTGTATCAAAAGCCTCTGCCTGTACATCTGCCTGTTCTGTATCAGCTAATCTCTCGTTCTCAGCAAGCTCATCATCCGAATAATCATAATCGTCATCATAATCATCCTCTTCATAGTCATTCTCATAATCCATGAAGTCCCCTGACTCTCTAGCCTGTGTCTCGCTCTTGATATCAATCTTGAAGCCTGTAAGTCTTGCTGCAAGTCTTGCATTCTGTCCTTCCTTACCGATTGCAAGCGAAAGCTGATAATCCGGAACAACAACCTTTGCTGATTTCTCATCTGCATCTGCGATAACAGAGATAACCTTTGCAGGGCTAAGTGCGTTCTGGATAAGTATTGCCGGATTCTCATCCCATGTGATGATATCGATTTTCTCACCGCGAAGCTCATTTACGATAGCATTTACTCTGGCACCATTCATACCTACACATGCTCCTACAGGGTCTACGTTTGGATCATTTGACCATACTGCAATCTTTGTTCTGCTTCCGGCCTCACGTGAAATAGCCTTTATCTCAACTATGCCCTCTTTAACCTCTGTAACCTCTGACTCGAAAAGTCTCTTCACAAGCTCAGGGTGTGTTCTTGAAACAAGAATCTTTGGTCCCTTTGATGTGGACTTAACCTCAAGAATATATACCTTGATACGCTCTGTAGGCTTGAATACCTCACCCTTTATCTGCTCACTCTCAGTCAAAAGTGCATCTGCCTTACCTAAGTTGATGCTGACATTCTTTCCGATGTATCTTTGAACAACACCTGTCACAACATCCTTTTCCTTGCTGTTGTACTCGTCAAATATTACCTTTCTCTCCTCCTCGCGGATTTTCTGAAGGATAACATTCTTTGCGTTCTGTGTAGCAATACGTCCGAATTCCTTTGACTTAACCTCAACTCTCACGATATCTCCAAGCTGATAGTTACCGTTTACCTTGTGCGCATCTGCTAAGGAAATCTCCTCAACCGGATCCTCAACCGTATCTACAACCGTCTTCTCCTGGTAGCATGAGAAAGCACATGTCTCAGGATCTATTTCTACCTTTACATTGTCTGATTTACCAAAATGGTTCTTGCAGGCAGTCACAAGAGAGTTCTCAATTGCCTCAAGTAAAGTTTCTTTACTGATGTTTTTCTCCTGCTCTAATATATTTAACGCTTCTAATAACTCATTGCTCATTATTTTTTCCTCCTATTTGTGTTATCGTGCGCTTTAATTAAAAATCCAATGCCTGACGTATAAGCGCAATGTCACTCTTATTAAATGTAGTCTCATTGCCGTCTTCATCGGTTATTGTCACTGTATCCTTATCATAGGCTTTAAGCAGACCATAAAATTCCTTTGATTTGTTGATAGCCCTGTATGTGCGAATCTCTATCTCCTTATTCATATTGCGCACATAGTCCTTTTCCTTCTTGAGAGGTCTTCCAAGCCCCGGCGAGCTGACCTCGAAGGTGTACGAATCAGGAATATAGTCCTCTCTGTCGAGAATCTCATTCATCTGCCTTGCAACCACTTCACAGTCATCAACAGTTATGCCACCCTCCTTATCGATATATGCTCTCAGGTAGTTCATGCCGCCTTCCTTAACATACTCGACATCAACAAGCTCAAAATTCATGCTGTCAAGAATTGGTTGTATAAAGCTCTCTGTCTTTGCCTCATATACACTTGCCTTTGACATTTTATCACCTCTCTTTTGATTATATGGCTGTAACTATTCACAATTGCTGTGAATAGCTGCCTGATGTTTATAAACGTGAATTGAGAGAGGACTTTTGCCCTCTCTCAATCTAGTCAACGTTGTTATCATAGGTATAATAGCACTATCAGAAAAAAAAATCAAGTTTTTTTAAAAAAGTACTTGCTTTTTTTGAAACTCCATGATAGTATAATACACGGTTCGTTGGTCAAGCGGTTAAGACGCCGCCCTCTCACGGCGGAAACACGGGTTCGATTCCCGTACGGACTGCTAA